>Ga0056135_10000036_pt1 | contig 46048 bp, 35 predicted proteins | sample WorMetG1aBELIZE1_FD_67481 | JGI IMG/M metagenome (GOLD analysis project Ga0056135, IMG submission 67481) | Marine gutless worms symbiont microbial communities from Max Planck institute for Marine Microbiology, Germany - Inanidrilus... ...
CCAGCGCTGCCAAGTAGTCGCGCACGGGACGGCTGGTCAGTTGGTCCTCGGTCCAGTCCACCTCGCTACCCTCGACCCGCTGGTAGCGGCTGGCATCGGCCTCGATGACACTGGCGTCCAGGCTAACCCTGATGGAATTTCGTTAGGCGGGCCATTGATGGAAACACACTCGGGTGTGTCTAGGGATGGTGTCTCGAGAGGCCGCCGCAGATCCGGACAGCGCAACATTCAAGTCGACACTGGACATCTTCAGACAATCGTATTCCGCCACGCCGGCTTTTTTCTGGTTGGCGACAAAGACCAACACGAGGCAATCACAGATCGACGCAGGTCGTGCTTGGGTAAGGGCGCACCTCTCAGCGACAAGCCAGGGCTTGGCTATGCAGCCCGTTAGCCAAAGCCTTCAGGAATATCCTGAGATGAAACCCCACTATTCTCGTATTCACGAAATGCTGGCTGAGGGGGATGAAACCATCCAGATGCTCGGGCGCCTTGGTTACGCTTCGGCAAAAGGTCCCGCCCCACGGTGGCCCCTGGAGAGCTTTTTGCGTAGCGCTTGATGAAAGTGACTTCTGGTCCGTCTTGGGTCACATCCGGTCCATCGAGTGATGAACTTCTGACGGCTGTTTTCTGTTCGGAAAGCAGCCATTCGCTGCTCTAGTCGATATGGGCCACTTGTGGGATATTCGAGCCATCGTCATACCCCGACATCATCGACTGCTTCGCAGTATTAGCAGAAGTAAGGTCTCCGGATTGAATGTTGGCGGCTGGGATACCCCGGTCCTCGAAAAACGTGGCCTCAGATGACCGCTGCAGTGCTCGTCGCGGCCGACTTCATCGATAGTACACGGATATCATTGCTGGCGAACCTGGACCGACGCATGTGACGTCACCGTTGATTACGATCCGGACTTAGGGCGTCAGGTCCCCCAAAAGGCCCTTTTGGGCAAACGCAAATGGCGCCCCCGCCGACGCGATGGTCCTTATGTTACTATTCTGCCCCGTACCGGAATCGACCCCCACTTGGGAGCTTTTATCACAGAGCGGGTGAGCCGATTTCGTTATGCGGCGACGATGGCGGAGACGGCATCGCCACCACCGGCCATCGTCATGGCGCAAGGTCTAGGAACGTCCCAGATTGCTCGCCAGGAAATCCGAGAAGGCGTCCCACGAATGCTCGTCGGCGACTTTTCGGTAGCGGTTCGAACCGAACACGGTGAAGGCGTGGGGGGCGCCGGAATAAACCTGCATCTCGTAGGTTACGCCGGCCTTTTCCAATTCCTTCGAAAGCGCCGCGACGTGGTCCATGGGGATGGCCGCGTCGGCGCCGCCATGCGTGATGAGCAGGGGCGGCGTGTCCGCCGGGTAACTCTGGCCCTCCGGTGTCTTCAGGCCGCCGTGGAAGGTCGCGTAACCGGCTATATCCTTAGCCTTGCCGGAGCGGGCCAGTTCCAGGCTCGCCGCGCCCCCGAAACAGTACCCCATCACGACCGCCTTGCCGGGGCTGGATTTGCGGGCTTCTTCGAGGCCGCCGAGAATCAGGCTGCGCATCCTTTCGCGGTTCTTGTAGAGCTTTCCGGTCTCGGCCTTCTTGGCGCCGGTTTCGACGGGCCGATTGCCCTTGCCATAGAGGTCGACAGCGAAGGCGTCGTAACCCATTTCGGCCAGCATATCGGCGCGCTTGAACTCATATTCATTGAGGCCGTCCCAGTCGTGAATGACAAGCACCAGCCCCTTCGACGGCCCCGGCACCTTGGCCCGATAGCCTTCGAACGATTCTCCGTTGATCGTGTAGGTGACGGTTTCGCCGGCTTGAGCGACAAACGGGGCAGCAGCCAAAACCAGTGCATAAAAAAGCGATCTCATCGTGAAGCTCTCCGATTATTGATTGTTCAGGCGGTCATATTGGAACGCCAAATGGGGATTCCAACCTCATGCCCGAGGATATTTTGGTTCAGAGCCTTCCGACAGCCGGCGCATATCCGGAATGACGTAAAGCCAAAACCTTGTTCCATGGAATAAGGTATGGAAAATTGGTTTCATGCCCTGATGGGCTGAAGATTTCTGCGCCGCAGGGGATGGTCCCTGTATCAACAAGACCGTTTTCTAGCGGCGCAAGGTGTTTGGGAGGGGCGACATGAAGACCTACCGGATCGCGGTCGTGCCGGGGTTCAGATCCTCAAGGAGCTGGCCGCCCTCGACGACGGCTTCTCCATGGATTTCTCCTACTTCGATTGGGGCACCGAATACTACAAGGCGCAGGGCGAAATGATGCCGGCCGATGGGGTCGAGACGTTGAAGGTATTCGACGCCATCTACTTCGGTGCCGTCGGGGCGCCGGACGTGCCCGACCACATCACGCTCTGGGGGCTTCGCCTCGCCATCTGCCAGCCTCTCGATCAATACGCCAACGTGAGGCCGGCCCGGGTGCTGCCCGGAATATCCAGTCCGCTCCGCGATGCCAGTGCCGACAATCTCGATTGGATCATCGTGCGCGAGAATTCGGAGGGCGAGTACGCCGGGCATGGCGGCCGGGCCCATCGCGGGCTGCCGGAAGAGGTGGCGACCGAAACGTCGATCTTCACGCGGGCCGGCGTGACGCGGATCATGCGCTTCGCCTTCGAGCTGGCGCGATCTCGCCCGAGGAAGTTGCTCACCGTGGTCACCAAGTCCAACGCGCAACGGCACGGCATGGTCCTTTGGGACGAGGTCGCCGATGAGTTCCCGGACGTGACCTGGGACAAGATGCTGGTCGATGCCATGACGGTGCGCATGACCCTCGATCCAGGCTCCTTGGACACCATTGTCGCGACCAACCTGCATGCGGATATCCTCTCGGACCTGGCCGTCGCGCTGGCCGGATCGATCGGCGTCGGTTCGACCGCGAACCTGAACCCGGAAGGGCGGTACCCCTCCATGTTCGAGCCCATCCACAGGTCGGCTTTCGACATCGCCGGTCAAGGCATCGCCAACCCGATCGGCGCCTTTTGGACGGCAAGTATGATGCTCGAACACCTCGGACAAAAACAGGCGGCGGATCGTTTGATGACGGCTGTCGAGCGGGTGACGCTCGATCCCAACCTGCATTCACCGGACCTTGGCGGCACCGCCAAGACCGAAGAGGTCACAAAAGCCGTGATCGAGGCCATCGCCGATGTCTCGCGACAGCCTTTGGTGAACAAGGTGGCCTCGGCGACCTAGAACGAGTCTCCGTTCAGGGCTGCCTGATCAAACAGACCCATTGGCGGCAAGGAGGCCGCGATCCCCCGCTAGCGCTGCCCCTACGCCTCGTCCTCCACCATCCGGTGCCTTAGGATCAGCGGCAATTGGGTGAGGCTGAAGAGGAGAGTGACGGGCAGGATACCGAAGACCTTGAAGTTGACCCAGAAATCGGTCGACTGGGTGCGCCAGACCGCTTCGTTGGCGGCAGCGAGCGCGATGAAGAAGAACGCCCAACGCCAGGTCAGGATGCGCCAGCCCTCGTCGTCGAGGGCGAACGCCATGCGGAAGGCGATCTTCAGCAGGTTGCGCTTAAAGGCGAGGCCGGTAAACAGGGCAAGCCGAGGAAAGGGAACCGGGGCGGTGGTCAGGCCGGCCCAGGGGCACAAGAGGCTTGACAAATAAAGCCTAAAAATGCTATAAATTCCTAATATTAAAGCTTGGTAGTTTCGGAGGCATTCGGCCCTCCGTATTACGAAACGGGACGCGGGAGAACTCAATCGGATGCATAAGAACGATCAAGGGATTTCGGTGATACCGACGATTGGTCAAAGCGCAACTGGTCGTCGGCGTTTCATATGTGGCACCGCGAATGACGACCGGGGTTTTTCTGTCCACATAGATAAAAGTCGACAAAAGTCGACATTTCGTGCGGCGCCGGTCGTCGGGCGACGTCGCAATGGCTGACGAAAAGGACCTCTACGCACCGGTCAAGGCCTACCTGGAAGGGCAGGGCTATCAGGTGAAATCCGAGATCGGTGCTTGCGACGTGGTGGCCCGGCGCGGTAACGAGGCGCCGGTCGTTGTCGAGTTGAAAAGCCGCTTCAATCTCGACCTGGTCCTTCAGGCCGTCGACCGCCAGACCGTTGCGGAATCCATCTATGTGGCCATACCTGACACCGCCGGCGGCGCCTGGAAGCGCCACCGCCGGCGGGTCCTGAAACTGTGCCGGATGCTCGGGGTCGGGCTGTTGCTGGTACGAACCAGTGCCGCCGCCGGGCGCCAGGTAACGGCGCAACTGGACCCGGGACCCTATCGGCCGCGGGCCAACCCGAAAAGGCGCGGCCGCCTCTTGAAGGAGTTCTCCGAGCGGGTCGGTGATCCCAACACCGGCGGCGTCACACGCACGCGCATCGTTACCGCTTACCGCCAGGATGCCTTGCGCCTGTTGGCGGCGATCGATTCGGACGGTGCGCTGTCGCTAAAGGATTTGCGGTTGCGAACACGGGTCGAAAAGGCGGGTCCCATTCTTCAAGACAACCACTATGGTTGGTTCGAGCGCGTCAGTCGCGGTGTCTATGGCCTTACGCCGAAAGGGCATGATGCCTTGAAGGCCTATGCCTTAGAAATAGGGGCTTTGAGCAATTGCGGTTGAACCAGCCGGTCTCTCGGCCGGTGTTGTTTTATGAGAAAATATTCGGAAATTGCCCGTTCATCATCACTGACCGATATAAATTGTTGCGTTGCAAAAATCTTGCTGCGCTGCATCAAAAACGGTATCATCTGTGCATCGATAAGGTTTCTTGGTCGCCGCGCCGCGCGGGCGCGCGAGAGCAATTCTTGAGGAGAGCAATTATGAGATTGAAAGAAAAGGTCGCAGTTGTCACCGGTGCCTCGGGCGGCATCGGCAGGGCCGTTTGCGAAGAGTTGGTCGAGCGCGGTGCCGGACACGTCGCAATGGTTGATCTCAACGACAGCGTCGTCGAGGTCGCCGAGGAGATCAACCGGGCAAGCGGGCGGATCACCGCCAAGGCCTATGTCGGCGATACCACAGACGCCGAATTCAGGACTTCTGTCTTTGATACGCTGTGCAGCGCCTTCGGGCAGGTCCATATCTGCGTCCCGGCGGCCGGCATCGTGCGTGATGCGCTCGCCGTCAAGATTAACAAGGAGACCGGCAAGGCGTTGGTTTATCCGGAAGAGACTTTCCGGACGGTCACCGAGATCAACTACATCGCCCCCATCTACTGGGCCATGGAAATGATCGGCCGCGTCGTCGAGAGCCGTTTCGAGCGCGGCCTCAAGAAATGGACGCCGCAAGAGGATATGGAAGGCTCGGTGATCTTCATCGGATCCGCCGCTTCCCAGGGCAACAAGGGACAGATCGCCTATGCGTCGGCCAAGGCGGCCCTCGAGGGTGCCGCCTCGACCCTGATGAAGGAAGCGATCTTCCACGGCGTGCGCTGCGCCATCATCCATCCGGGCTTCACCGACACGCCGATCCTCAGCGGCATGGGCGAAGAATATCTCGCCAAGTACGTGCTCCCGGAAACCCAGTTGGGCCGCTTGATCCAGCCCGCCGAGATCGCCGATGCGATCTGCTTCATGATCACCAACCAGGCGGTCAGCGGCGAACTGTGGGCCGATGCCGGCTGGCATCCCGCTGCTGCTTAAGGCCGCCGCCTAGGGCTCGGCATTTCTGACCCGGCCGGTGGCGACTGGCCGCCTCAGGGTTGGCGGGCTGCGATCTCGAGGATCATCTTCTTGAGAATGGCCTGGGCGAAATGATCGCGTCCTTCGGCGACGACCACGAAGGCGCCGCGCCCGCCGATGACGTCGTTGCGGTAGTGTTCGTCCAGAGGCTCGCCCGAGGGTCCGGGATACCCGCCGCCCGGCGTCGAGATGACGAGCGCGTTGATGGTGATGCGTTCGGCGGCCGCCAGCAACTTGGCCTCAGTCAGAGACCGGCCGTTGATTTGCGGGCCGTCGCCCGAAATATCGATGATCTTGCGCCTCCCGTCATAGGCGTTCGACGCGATCAGGTTCGTCGAATAGGCGATGGCCTCGCTGATCGAGTTGTAATGCTCGGCCATGCGCGGCTGGGCGCGGAGCTTACCGGCAAAGGCTTCGGCGGCGGCCGGTCCGTCTATGACCATCCAATCGACGACCGTGTGCTGTGACATCGGGCCGCCCCACTCGACGAAGGCGAGCGCGATTTTCTGGTGATAACCGCCGCGGATGGCGGCGAGAATGCGGGGGTGCGTGATGGCCGCGGCATACCCCTCGCGCTGCAGCCGAAGTTCCTCGTCGTCGATGGATCCGGACCCATCAGCGGCCAGAACGAGTTCGAGATCGACCGGTTCGAGGGCGATACCGCTGCTCGGCGCACTCAAGCCGGCGACGGCGATGAAGAGAGCGGCGATCAATCGGACCATGGTCAAATCGTCCGTTCCGGCGGGGCACTGAAGAACACCCGGGCGTCTTGCTAAAACTCCATCTCTCAGTTGGGGAGTGGATCGCCGGCTGGCAAGTCGGAACGTGTAAGGCTCGGAGGGAACGCTAGTCGATCGAGGCGACCTCGACTGCGGGCTTGTCAATGCGCACGCCCCAGGCGTCCTTGAACCCGGCCCGGGCCAAGTTTCGGCGCGTCGCCCGGCGATCCTTCGCTGCCAGGGGACCGACGACGACCCGGTAGTAGGTCTTGCTGCCGACCGTGGCTTCGGCGACGCGGGCCCCGAGCTTGGCGTTCTTCTTGATCAGGCGTTCGGCGTAACCGGTCTTGGCGAAACTCGCGATGACGTAATGGAAACCGCCGGATTTCGGCGCGTTCTTGCGGTCCAGGCCACGTTTCGACTCGGCTGGTTGGACCGTGTATTTCGTCACCGAAGGCTTCGTGTTCTCCTGGAATCCCGACGCCGATGCTGACGGTGTTATCGCTGGATCGCGGGCGACACGGGTCTCTTCGGTTTCCTCCGGCGCGACAAGGGTTTCATTGCCCGGGTCGAGCGTTTCAGGCACTTCCGGAGCCTGAGGTGGCATTGGCGGCAACGCCTGAGGCGCCGAGCCGCCGCCCGGTGTCACTGGTTTCGGTGCGTACCAAGCGGTATCGACTTCGGCCGGTGTATCACGCTGGTCTTCGATAGGCGGCAAGGGGACCGCTTCGACTTTTTCCGGTGTCAGGGGAGTACGTGTCGGCGCCGGCGTTTCGCTGAGTTCCGCAACCTCCTTGGACAGACCTTCGGATCCAGCCGCCGTTTCCATGTTTGCCAATTCGTTCGTTTCAGCGTCATCGCCATCCATCTCTTCCGTGAGGGCCGTGATCACGTCGCTGTCCGCGTCGTCTTCGCGGCAGAGTTCACCCTCCGTGAATCCGCGCCACACGGCGCAGTCTTGCTGTGCCACGAACGAGAGACCGTGATCGGTCACAGTCTTGTTGGTTGTTGCGATACTGAGACCGTCGGGAACGAACGATGCGATGGTTACCGGAACCGGCATGGCGCAGCCGGCGAGAACGAAAGGTGCCAATAACGTGAGCAGAGTCCGAGTGTGGCGGGGTTTGGCGGTCATGATTTCTTCTTCCCTCAAGCGGAATCCGGGTGTGCCGAAGACCGGTTTTGTTTTTTGCGAATGCGAGAAGCATGACCGCAACCCTTTAAGGAATCGCGAAAAAACATGGTTAACCGTTGGTTAACTGTGTGGCTTGGTTAAGCTGGAGGGACTGACTAAATGGAATCTGTAAACGGGTACGCGCCGGCCCTAATAGCGTTTGACGAAACTGATCCGATCGTTTGCGTCGTATTCGACCTTAAGGCGGACCTCTTCACCTTGAAACGAGCTTTCGATCGGCTTTCCGAAGACGTCCCAAATGCCCAAAGTCCCCACGTTCATGGCGCCGTGAAGAAAGGACCGGGAAGTTTTCGCCGCCGTCGAGTAACCGTCAACGAATTTGAAGATGTCCGTCTTCACGCCATTTGGCGATTCGGCGAGGACCGGCGTCCCGAATTCCGCGATGACACGGTGACGAAGCGTGCCCACTTTGAGGACGCTCATGTCATGGGCACGCGGTTGATCAGCGGCCATACGGGATGCATCGCCGGTACATGCACCGACAGCCGTCATCAAGCTAACAACCATCAACCAGACCGGAAATCGCATGGGGTCCCCCGTTTCAATTGTTGGCGCGATACTAGCGGTAGGGTTGCCGACGCTCAAGCGAGACGCTGTATTCCGGAAGCCCACCTGGGAGACGGCGGTCACTGACCAAGGAAACGTTTATTCTCCAGGGTCCGGCCGCCGAGATGCATCCAACGCATGGGCATGTCCATGGGACTGGAGCGTCCGCTGAACACATCCCGCGCCATGTCGCCCCAGACACGGCTCTGCTTTTCGACCATTCCGCCGGCGCTCTTGCAAGGCGTCATGGCGATGGCGTCGTACATGCCGCGTGCCCGGGTATAGAGTTCCGGATTCGGGTAACGCGAATGCCTCAGTTCATCCATGAAGGCGATATCGCATCCGCAATCGGCGGATCCCCGCTGGACGTAGCAGAGATCATGACGCATGCAGGCGGCGTCGAGTGGGTCGACGGGCGCAGAGCCGGTCATCGGCGTCCCGGCCGTGTGGCCGGGACCACACCAGTTGCCGTGCATCGGCAGTGACAGCGGACCGTCACTGGCGGCCGGCGGTCCCGTTAGGGCGGTCACGGCCAATACCGCTACTAACGCCAGGAGGCGACGAACATGTTTCATCTTCTGTAATCCCGTCCAATAGATCCACGACTATCGGGTATTTTCGCCCCCAGCGTCGGTGACGAGGTCACGGGCGCCGGTTAAGGGACTCACACTTTGATGGCAGCCCATTTCCCGCGGTTCCACAGGACGGCAAAGATTGCCGTCTGCAAAATCCGATAGGCGCTATTGGCGCCCCAGACCCAGAGCAATCCGAGGCCGAGATGGGGGCCGACCAGCCAGGCCAATGGCAGGCCGACCAGCCACTGGGTGCTGATGGAAACGATCATGACCTGACGGGCGGCGCCGGCGCCCAGCAAGGCGTTGAGCAGGACCAGGCCGGCACCCTCAAAGATCATGGTGGCGCCGAGAAGTTGTACCGGCAAGCGTCCGAGTTCGATGATGGCGTCGACATGTATGAAGCCCGAAAGAAGAATTGTCGGAAAGAAAAGCCCGATGGCGCCGAGAGCACCGAGGACCAGCATCGCGACTTTCGCTGCGTCCCATCCCCATTGTTTCGCGTCATCTGGCTCCTTGCGTCCCAGTGCCTCGCCGACCAGGGTCAGGGCGGCCATGCCCAGCGCCATGCCTGGCAAGATCGCGACCAGCAGCAGGTTGACCATGACGTTGGATACGGCGACTTCATCGGTGCCGACTTGTCCGACGATCCAGAAGAAGACCGTAAAGCCTCCAGCGAACAGGAACTGCTGGATGGCAGACGGGACAGCGAGCCTGAGAAGGGTCGCCATGGTCTCGCGCCTCGGCAATCGATGCAGGAAACCGTGCGGCCGGGCGAACTTCAAGGCGAACCCGGTATAGATCGCCGTACCCAGGAACAAAGATAGGGTGGTCCCAAGACCGGCCCCCTCGGCACCCATGGCCGGCAGGCCCAACTTGCCGAAGATCAACACGTAATTGAGAACGACGTTGCTGGCATGCATGGTCAGCAGGGTCTTCAAGTACAATCCCGAACGGCTGACGCCGTTCCAGTAGCCGCGGTAGGAGAAGTTCATACCGATGGCGACGACACCCATCAGGCGCATCTGCAGGTAGGGCACGCCATCGGCGACGACGTCCGGATCGCCGTTGATCAGTGGGAAGAGCACCGGTGCCGTGACGAACAGCACGATGCTCAGCGGCAGTCCGATAACGAGGGCCAGGAACAGGCCACCGTTCAGCGGCACCGCCATTTCGTCCGACCGTTCCTCGCCCTTGCGCCGGGAGGCCATAGCCTGGACACCGGTGGACAGGCCGATGACCATGGCGGCGGCCATGAAGTTGGCGAAACTGCCGACGCCGACGGCGGCGAGTTGTTGCGGTCCCAGGACACCAACCATGGCAGTGTCGACCAGATTGAGAATGTTCTGGGATACCATGGCGCCGATGATGGGGAGGCCCAGGACGGTGATGCGGCGGGCCCGGTCACGCGACAGCATGCGTTGTTCCTCAGGCCCGAACGAAGGTGGGATCAGGTCTAAGCCTGTGGCCGCCGGGACCGTTCACCGGTAGCGCCGGAGGTAAAGGACCTCGAACCAGCGTTTCGAGAGGTGCATCAGGCGGAGCGGCGGCAGGACGAGATTGAGGCTCGGTGTCCTGGCGACAAACGTGCCGTCCTCGCCGTTGTCGATGACGCACATGAGCTCCGTCTTGAAGCCCCGGGACGGTGCCCGACCACCGAGTTCGTCGAGCAGGTTACGAGCCGCCGTGTCGGCTTGGATGTCGGCCATATGAGCCTGTTTGGGCAGCCAGTCCGGGCCGGGAAAACTGCCCGAATCACCGGCGACATAGACTTTCTCCCAGCCGGCGACCCGGCATTGTGCGTCGGCTTCGATCATGCCGCCCGGTGATCTCGGGAGATCGGTATCATCGAACCATTTGTTGCCAGTCATGCCAGGCATGAAGAGGATCACGTCGGCGGGAACGTCACCGCCTTCGGTGACGATCTTGTCGGGCTCGAAACGGACCATCTTGTGGCCCAGGTGGGTGTCGATGCCGCATTTGGCCATGCGTGCCATCAGACGCGGAACGACCTTTTGGCCCAATCGGATTCCCGGCTTCGGGGCCGGGCTGAAGAAGACGATCTTGAACTTGTCGCGGCGCCCCTGCTTGCGGAGCAGTTTTTCGGTGCCGAACAGGAACTCGAACATGGGGCCGCCGCGCATGGCCGTCTGTTCCTTGGGATTACCGGCGAACCCGAAGGCCAGTGTGCCGCCATTCATGCTGTTCAGCTTATCGGTGAACCGCATCACCGGTTCGATGCCCTCGCAAGGGGTGATGGCGTTTTCGATGCCCGGCAGTTTCTTGATGAAGCGCCCACCCGTGCCGATGATCAATCCGTCGTTCTCGACGGTCCCCTCCGAGGTGTTGACGGTCCGTCCGCCGTTGTCGAGGCCGGTCACCTCTCCCGCATGGAACGCGACTTTGTTTCGATCGAAAAAGTTCTCCAACGGGATGATCAGGTCTTCCGGTTTGCGGATGCCGGAAGGAAGCCAAATCAGGCTCGGGAGATAGACGAATTCCGGCTTTCTTCCGATCACGGTGATCTTTGCATAGGGGTCTGCCTTGCGCAGAACGCGGACGGCATTCAACGCCGCGAAACCGGTGCCTAAAATTGCAATATGCGGAGGTGTGGTCCCAGTCATTGTCCCGACTCGCCCGGCCAGTTTCCCTCTAAAGGATCAAGCCCCAGATTACCTTTGGCCAGAGGCACGGAAAAGACCATTCGCACTTTCCCATTTGAACCCGGATATCGCTTGTGTCCGGTCTTGGCCCGACCTCCCGGCGTGGTTATTTTATGCATGTGCGGTTCCGGAGAGAGCCGCGAGGGGAGGTTGTGTTGGCCAATCTTGCTGGAAAGACCTTCGAAGTGCAGGCGGGCGACGGATCGCGCTGGACGACGATGGATGTATTCCAGAGCCGTTCGCAAGCCATCAAACTGGCCGACGAGATCTTGGAAAGTGGAAAACACGCGGCCGTTCAGGTGGTCGCCGACAGCGAGCGAACCGGTACCGAAATCGTTTATGAAAGTTCGCGTGACGACGGCACGGACAAACGGATCACCATCGTGCCCGTGTCCGAGGCGCCGTTGTGCCAAGGGGCAGACGACTTCTATGAGTTACCGGCTCGCCGCGTCATTAGCCGCGTATTGCGCAAATACCTTGAAGAACACGCCCGCACGGCTCTGGAACTCCTCTTCGATGCCAGTCACCAGAATTGGTTGGAACGGCAAGGCCAACTGATGTCGAACGCCATCCAGCAGGTCGGCGGGGTCCAGGCACGGGCATACGGTGGAGATCTCCGGCAGCGGATCGACGCGATCTACGACGCGGTCGAGCGCATCAACGAAACGGCTAAGAGCCTAATCGACGCGGAAGAGGGATACGACATCCTTCAAACCAAAGGGCTCGAAGCGCTGGTCCAGTCCGTCACCGGGGTCAAGCTCAAAAAGGAGCGCAACCTCTACATCCGGTACGCCATCGCGCGCTATCTCGGGAAAGGCGGAGATTGGAATGCCAAGATAGCCTTGCTTCTCGAATTGACTGCCGAGCGATTGAGTGACGGCGCTGTCCGATATATCGACGAGGTGCTGGCGGAAATTCTCGACTATCCCAGGGCCGTTCTCGAACTCCTTGGCGGCCAGTCAGATGCGGCCACGGCAAACCGGGTGCTAGTGCACCTCAGTGGCGGCAAGTTCAGCCCGCCGAGAAATCCGATCTCATGCATCGTCGAATTCAACACGGCGATGCGGCAGCACAAATTGCCGCTCACGCGGATCGCGCTGCTCGACCAGATCGCTGTCTATTTGAGCGGAACCCGCCCGTTGACCAAGGAAGGACGGGAGGCGGAACGCAAGGCCTTCACCATTCTGATCCGTGATCTGACGGACGTTTCCGGGCTCAAAGGGGGGCCTCGCATGTGCACGGCGGTGGTTAACCGGGCTCGGATCGCCTTGGCCGATGGCCAATACGACCTCACTTATCCGGATGCCCTGGCTCGTATCATCAGCCTGCTACCGCATCGGGCGGCACGAATCGGATTCCTGATCGAGTTGGCGCAGGGCTCGCTTTCCGAAGAACACACCATGGTGGTGTTCTCGTTCTTAGCGCAGAACGTGGAACAACTGACCTCTCTCTCGGCCTTGGTTCCCGACAATAGCCCGCAGGCTCTCGTCGATGCGGCTCTGTCCGGATTGCGTGACCGCTTATCCGCCGGAGACCTGCCCGAGGATTGGCGGGACAAGTTGACGGGCGCCTTCGAGGATATGATGGCCAAGCCGGTGCGGGCCGCCGCGAAGAAGGAAAACACCTTTAGTTTGGAAGATGATAGGTTGGACACGATGTCAGGCGAGAAACCGACACGAAAAACTTTCAAGGAAGGCGATATCCTGTTCGAGGAAGGGGACGCCGGCACGGAGGCCTACCTGATCGTGACCGGCGAGGTTCAGATCTTCCGCAAGAACGGCAACGAGGAACAGACCATCGCCAACGTTGGGCGCGGCGAGATTATTGGTGAGATGTCTTTGATCGACAATCAGCCGCGTATGGCATCGGCCCGGGTGCTCGAACCGGCCAGTCTCGTCGTCATTTCCCAGGATTCCCTGGCTCAGCGACTGTCGCGCCTCGGCGACAAGGACCGTGTGCTCCGCCGGTTGCTGGACGTTTTGGTCAAACGGCTACGCGGGGAGGGACGAACCGCGCCCTGATCGCAGTTATCGGGTCCACGGAAACAATTGTTCTGGCGGCAGGTCACCGTCTTGGGGAAGGGCGCCGCCCGAAGAGATCGACAACGCCTCCGCGATCCTCAGTCCTTCGTTCCACTTGGCCATTCGTTCGGAACGGGTGAACGATCCGACCTTCAGCTGAGGCACACCCCAACCGACTCCGAGATGGACGATGCTGGTGTCCTCCGTCTCGCCGGAGCGCGCAGAGATGATGGCACCGAAACCGGTCTTTCGGGCCATGTCGAAGGCCCCTTTGGTTTCGGAAACCGTACCCGCCTGGTTCGGCTTGACGAGAACCGCGTTGCAGGCGCCGCGCTTGGCGGCGGCGGCGACCCGGTCGGCGTTGGTGACGAGGTAGTCGTCGCCGACGACCTGGACCTTCTTGCCGACGGCCCAGGTGAAGCGTTCGATGCCGATAGTGTCGTCCTCGGCTAGGGGGTCTTCGATGGAAACGATGGGATAGCGCTCCGTCCAATCGACGAGCATTCCGGATAGCGTGTCGGAATCGACGTCGCGCCCGTCGCGGCTCAGGTGGTAACGGCCGTCCCGGTAGAACTCGGACGCGGCGACGTCGAGCGAAACAGCGACGTCCACTCCCGGCCGTAACCCGGCCTTCTCGATGGCCCGCACGAGGGTCTCGATGGCGTCCTCGTTGCCGTCGAATTCGGGCCAGTAGCCGCCTTCGTCGGCGACTCCTCGGATGCTCCCCTTATCGGCCATGATCTGGCCGGCGGCACGGTAGACCTCGGCCGTCCAATCGAGGGCCTGGGCGTAACTCTCGGCGCCGACGGCTACGGCCATGAAATCCTGTACGTCGACACGCCTGGCGGCGTGGGCGCCGCCGCCGAATATCTGGATCTCCGGCAGCGGTAGGTATCGCGGCTCATTGATGCCGAGGAACACGCCCAGATACTGCCAAAGCGGCAGTTTCTCGGATGCCGCCGCCGCGTGAAGGACGGCCAGCGATGTGGCGATCAGGGCGTTACCGCCAAGGCGGCTTCTGTTGGCGGTGCCGTCGAGGTCGATCAACCGTCCGTCGATGGCGTCTTGATCGTCGACGTCGAGACCCTTGAGAGCGGCCTTGATCTCGCCGTTGACGGCGGCGACAGCACCGTCGACGCCATAACCGCCGAACCGATCGCCGCCGTCGGTCGCCCCCGGGAATCCCAGACTTTACGTCCGCGAACGTCCTTGATGCGTTTCTTGCTCACAGTCGGTCCTGCCCAAACATCGATTTCCCGTGCCGGTTCGGGACGCGGTCGCCCGATGGGCACACCCCTCCAGCATTTGCGCCCCACATAGCGTCACGCGCCACCCATTGCCAAGTAGTTTTCCCAGGCCGCGCGGATCGTCGACAGGTCCGGGGGCGGGTCCCTGAGAAAGAGTGTCGCGAACTCCCGCACCAGATCTCGGACCGCTTCATCCGTGACGTATTCGATCGGCGACTTGCCGTCGATCCGGCCCAGCAGAAGTCCGGGCAACAAGGCCGCGGTGCGCCGCTCCCGGTCGTCATCTCCGGTCAGGTTTTGGAAATAGGCGTGACTGAGGTTGTCGAAGCAGGCCAGATAGCCGGCCGTAAATTCGGGAACCCAAAGGCATTTGAGCAGCATGTGGTTGAGGCAGAACGCGACGTCGAAGGCGGGGTCGCCGTACCAGGCGCATTCGGCATCCAGGAACCTCGGACCGGCGGCGGACACCAGGATGTTCTTGGGGCTGACGTCACCATGCACGAGGCAGCGCTTTTGCGCTGCCGTCGCGCGGGACAGGTCCATCAATTCCGAAGCTACGGCTGGGTGTTTCTCGGCGGTCGCCTCGAGATAGGGTTCGAGGCGGATGGAATGAAAGATCGCATCCGTGGAAAAAGCCTCGGCAACGGCATCCGAGCCGGCGGTCCCGGCATGGATCGTCGCCAGGGTGTTGCCGGTGACCGCGGCGAATACGGGATCGACGTGCCCGTCGCGCAGTTCGGATTTCCAGACGGGATGGGTGTCCGCTTCGAGATACTCCATGGCGAAGGTTCCGGTGTCCGGATCATGGGCGACGACCCGTGGGCAGCAGCCCGGTGCGATCCGCCAGGCCGTCTCCATCCAGGCGACCTCGAAGGCATTGCGCTCGACCGGAGCGAACCAGTCGCCGGGAACCTTCAATTTCGAAAGCGCCCGTTTGATGCAGACTTTCGCCGTCTTGCTCTCTGCCAGCCAGATGTCCGAGGATACGCCACCGGTCAAGGGTGTGAACGCGATGGGCTCCGAGGGCGAGGCCAGTCCGGCGCCGACCAGGAGTTCGGTGAACGCGCTCGGGGGGACTCGGTTTCGGGCGGGTGATCCATGGATTTCCTTATGCCATTAAATGCCCGATATGCCACCCGATATCCCGCGGTGCGAGCCGACATACATTGAAACATGTCGAAACACGCGTGAATTCCTGGGGAAACATTTAGCGCATAGATTGTTAGTCACGGAGTTACCGCTTCCCCCCCCAATGAGAGTGGTGACTTCTTGTCAGGGGCTTGGCCCCCCTCGCCCCTGACAAGCCTCCCTGTGATACTCGCCGGGCCCTCGAGGGCCCGGCACTTTTTTGAGGCTTATGCAGTACCAGGGTCGGCCCCTGATTTTGCCGATACGGGCGTCTGGCTTCGGCTGCCTTTTCCGTTAGACTCCCGCCCATGGAGGGAATTTCGCATACCGTTGGCGGCGGCTTCCAAATGTGGGTCGTCTTCGCCCTGATCCTGGGTGCGCTCGGCTTCTATTTGCGCGAACGGGCGTCGATGGAGATGACGTCCTTAGGGATCATCTGCTTCCTTCTCATCTTCTTCCACTTCTTCCCGGTCATTGGCGAGGGCGGTACCGCGACGATCACGCCGGTCCGGATCCTCCACGGGTTCGCCAATCCGGCCCTGATCGCGGTTCTCGCCCTTCTGGTGCTCGGTCAGGGTATGGTGCGCACCGGAGTTCTCGACCGCGGCGCCAACCTTCTCCTCGGTGTCGCCAAAGGGAAGGGGGGGCTGGTCCTGACCCTGACCATGATGCTGCTCGTCGCCATGGTCGTCAGCGGGTTCATGAACAACATCCCGGTCGTCGTCATCTTCATCCCAATCCTTCAGGCCTTGGCTCAGCGCTACGACCGCTCACCGTCGAAACTGATGATCCCGCTCAGTTACGCGGCCGTCTTCGGCGGCATGACGACGCTGATCGGCTCGTCGACCAACCTGCTGGTCAACAGCGCCTTGATCGAGATGGGCGAACGGCCTTTCGGCTTCTTCGACTTTTCCGTTCCCGGGATCGTCATGGCCCTTTTCGGCCTGGCCTACGTCATTCTTATCGCGCCTAGGCTGCTGCCGGAACGCAGCGGCCCGGCCGACACGATTTCCGTTGTCGACGGCAAGCAGTTCATCGCCCAGATGACGGTGTCCGCCAACTCCCAACTGATCGGCAAATCGGCGCCCGGCGGCTTGTTTGCGGCCTTGCCGGACAAGACGCTGCGCATGGTCCACCGCGGCGATGCGGCGATCCTGCCGCCGTTCGAGGACTACAGGGCCGAGGCCGGCGATGTCCTCGTCGTCGCCGCCACGCGCAAGGCCCTAATCGAAACGTTGTCCAATGACCCGGAAGTGCTGCACCCGGATATCGGCGACGCGCCCAGCGGCCGCGACCAGGAAGGGCGTTGGCGGGAAGGCGAACAAACGCTGGCCGAGGTCATGGTCTCGCCAGCCTCGGCGATGAAGGGATTTACCCTGGCGCAGATCGGGTTCCGCTACAAGACGCAGTGTATCGTTCTTGGTATCCAGCGCCGCTCGCGGATGATCCGCGCGCGATTGACCGACATCCGATTGGAGGCCGGCGACGTGCTGCTGGTCCAGGGGCAGGCCGACGATATCGCCCGGCTGCGCTCCAGTCGCGACGTCGTCCTGCTCGAGTGGTCGGCTGCCGAGGTTCCGGCCTTGCGGCGCGCCAAACGGGCGGCGACGATCTTCGTCGTTGTCGTCGGCCTGGCCGCCGCCGGTATCGTTCCCATCGTCGTCAGCGCACTCACCGGTGCCGCGGCCATGGTCATCGTCGGTGTCCTCAACGTGCGCCAGGCCTTCCAGGCGGTCGATCCGAAGATCGTCACCACCATCGCTGCCGCACTCGCCTTGGGCGTGGCGCTTCAGGAAACGGGCGGGGCCGCCTATTTGGCCCATGAACTGGTGGTGGCGCTGAAGGGCACGTCACCGGCGGTCATCCTGTCGCTGTTCTTCCTGCTCGTCTCGGGCCTGTCGAACGTCATCAGCACCAAGACGGCGGCGGTGCTATTCACGCCGATCGCCGTCGACATCGCGCTTGAGCTCGGCGTCAATCCGGAAGCCTTCGCCGTCGCCGTCGTCTTCGCCGCCAACTGCTCCTTCGCCTCGCCGCTCGGTTATCAGACCAACCTCCTGGTCATGGGACCCGGGCACTACAAGTTCACCGACTTCGTCCGCGCCGGCCTGCCGTTGATCGTGCTCATGTGGATCGTCTTTTCGCTGTTCGCCACTTGGTACTACGGTATCTGAACCGCAGCGACCGATTCTTTTCTGTTTGCGCCGCAATGCCCATTGACGCAGTGCAGCATCGCGCCTATAAGGCGCGTGGGCCACGACCCCCCAACGGGTTGCAGCCCTTCTGGAAGGAAGGGAGACCAAAATGAACGTTCCAGTGAAGCCGGACCGGCGTCCGGCAAACCCCAATTTCTCATCCGGTCCCTGCGCCAAACGTCCCGGTTGGACGGTGGACGCACTGTCTGATGCCTTTCTCGGCCGCTCGCACCGCGCCAAGGGCGGCAAGGCCAAGCTCAAGGCCGTCATCGACCAGTCAAAGACCATGCTCGGCATTCCCGACGATTATGTCATCGGTGTGGTACCCGCCTCCGACACCGGCGCCGTCGAGATGGCCCTGTGGTCACTCCTCGGGGCCCGCGGCGTCGATATGCTGGCCTGGGAGAGCTTCGGCAAGGGCTGGGTCACCGACGTGGTCAAGCAACTGAAGCTGGACGACGTCCGCGTCCTCGACGCCGATTACGGCAACCTGCCGGACTTGGGGGCCGTCGATTTCTCGCGCGACGTGGTCTTCACCTGGAACGGTACGACGTCCGGCGTGCGCGTTCCCGACGGGAATTGGATCGCCGCCGACCGTGAAGGTTTGACCCTCTGTGACGCCACATCGGCGGCCTTCGCCATGGACCTGCCTTGGCACAAGCTCGATGTCGTCACCTATTCCTGGCAGAAGGTAATGGGCGGCGAGGCCCAGCATGGCATGTTGGTCCTGAGCCCGCGCGCCGTCGAACGGCTCGAGACCTATACGCCCGATTGGCCGTTGCCGAAACTGTTCCGCATGACCAAGGGCGGCAAACTGATCGGCGGCATCTTCGAAGGGGCGACCATCAATACGCCCTCCATGCTGGCCGTCGAGGATGCCTTGGACGGTCTTGCCTGGGCCGGGGAGCTCGGCGGCCTCGAAGGCCTAATTGCCCGCACGGATGCCAATGCCGCGGCCATCGCCCGATGGGTCGAAGCCTCGGATGCCGTCGATTATCTGGCAAAGACGCCGGAGACCCGCTCGCCGACCTCGGTCTGCCTGACCATCACCGCGTCCTGGTTCACCGCCCTCGATGGCGACGGCCGGGCGAAGGCGGCGAAACGCCTGGTCCAGCTGCTCGACGAGGAAGGCGTCGCCTATGACATCGGCGCTTATCGTGACGCCCCGGCCGGGCTCCGCATCTGGGCCGGCGCCACCGTCGAGACGGCCGATCTCGAAGCCCTGTTTCCGTGGATCGACTGGGCGCTCGCGGTGCTCGCCAGTGAAGCCGCGCAAGCGGCCTGAAGACAAGACAAGAGTGAGGAACAACCCATGCCGAAAGTCCTGATTTCCGACAAGATGAGCCCGCTGGCCGAAGAGTGCTTCACCAACCGCGGTATCGACGTTGATTACAAGCCGGGCATGAGTCCGGAGGAACTTGCCGAGTGCATCGGTCAATACGACGGCCTCACCATCCGTTCGGCAACGAAGGTCACGGCCGACACCCTAAACGCCGCCGGCAACCTGAAAGTCATCGGCCGTGCCGGCATCGGCGTCGACAACATCGACTGCGCCGCGGCCACCCAGAAGGGCGTCGTCGTCATGAACACGCCCTTTGGCAACTCGATCACGACGGCCGAGCACGCCATCTCCATGATGCTGTCGACGGCCCGGCAGATTCCGCAAGCCAACTGCTCGACCCATGAGGGCAAATGGGAGAAATCGCGATTCATGGGCGTTGAACTGATGGGCAAGACCTTGGGCATCATCGGCTGCGGTAACATCGGCTCCGTTGTCGCCGACCGGGCGCAGGGCCTCAAGATGAAAGTCATCGGCTACGATCCGTTCCTGTCGCCGGAACGGGCGGGGGACCTGGGCATCGAGAAGCTCGATCTGGACGATCTGTTCGCCCGGGCCGACTTCATCAGCCTGCACACGCCGCTGACCGACGCAACGCGGAACATCATCGACGGCGAGGCCATGACCAAGATGAAAGACGGCGTGCGTATCATCAACTGCGCGCGCGGCGGCCTCGTCGTCGAGGAAGATCTCAAGGCAGCCATTGAAGCAGGCAAGGTCGCCGGCGCCGCGCTCGATGTCTTCTACCAGGAGCCGGCCAAGGAGAATGTACTGTTCGGCATGAACGAGGTGGTGGCGACGCCGCACCTGGGTGCAGCGACCACGGAAGCCCAGGAGAAGGTGGCCCTTCAGGTGGCCGAACAGATGGCCGACTATCTATTGACGGGCGCCGTCACCAACGCGCTCAACATGCCGTCCGTCTCGGCCGAAGAGGCGCCGAAGCTGAGGCCCTATATGAAGCTCGCCGAACAGCTCGGCAGTTTCGCCGGCCAGGCGACGCAGACCGCCTACAAGGCGATCACCATCGAATACGACGGCCTTGTCGCCGAGCTCAACGTCAGTCCGCTGACGGCCGCCATCCTGCAGGGCCTGCTCGCCCCCTTGATGGAAGGCGTCAACATGGTCTCGGCGCCGGTCATCGCCAAGGAACGCAACGTCGACGTCACCGAGGTCAAGCGCGAGAACGCAGGCGCCTACCAGACCCTGATCAAGCTGACCGTGACCACGGAAGCGCAGACGCGCTCGGTCGCGGGGACGCTCTTCAACGGCACCGACCCGCGCATCGTCGAGATCAAGGATATTCCCATCGACGCGACGCTGGGCCCCAACATGCTGTTCGTCACCAACCACGATAAGCCGGGCTTCATCGGCGCCATCGGCACGGCGCTGGGCGAGGCCGGGGTCAACATTGCCACCTTCAATCTCGGCCGTGCGGAACCGGGTGGTGACGCCATCTGCCTAATCGAGATCGACGGTGCGCCCGAACAGGATCTGCTCGACAAGGTCTGCGGTCTCGAACACGTGGTCATGGTCAAGTCCATGCATTTCTGACGGCGCGGCCGGGCGGCAGGATCAAAACGGGGGCGGGAGCCGATGGACTTCCGCCCTTTTTTTCGTGATGCATCCATCCAGTGTTTTTTCTCTCAAGTCATCAATCAACCGGTCGCGGCGACCGGGAATGTCCATGTCTGTCCATAGACGTCTATAAGAACCCTCTTCTGCTCTTTACCGTCTGTGCCGCGTGGGAAAAGACCTTCGGTACGGTTCCAGACAGAAGTAATAAGTAGAAAAATTTTCCGGCTGTTTCATTTTTGCCAAGAACAAAGGAGGAGTAAGCGTCGGGTAAACGCGGCAGAACCTGAGAAGCACGCTAGGCCTGGGGCGTGTCTCAACCGGTTATCGGTCCGTGCCGTTTCTGTGTTCTTTTCGTCCACACGGTTTTGGCAGGGGTCAGCTCTCCAGAACCAGTACCCCGTGACCGGACTGCGAAGCCGCCGCGTAAATGGATTGGAGCAGGTCGAGATCGACAGACACATCAATGTCGATATTCAGGCCAGGCCACATGTGGTCTTCGGCGAAGTCGTACAACGGGCCCATATCTCCTTTGCCGCCCATCGTCACGTCGAGGTCTTGGATCGTCCTGGAAATATCAGCCACGGCGCCCGGATCCAGCAGGTTGTCGATGTCTTCGCCGTCAACGCTAAAGGCAATCGCCAAGGGGAGGATCTCGGGGCCATCGTAGGGCTGCGGACCGGGGTTGAGTGCGCCGGGTATGCCCACGGCAATCGGCCGATAGGCGGGGCTGAAATAGGCAAGCAACAGATAGTCGGGTAAAAGAAGCGCCGGCGCCCCGCCCGTAAAGGCGCAGGCCATCAGCGCATCATCAGCAATTTCGTCGTCTTGGTCATAGAGCCACTCGGAGAATGGCGCCGCCCATCTGGCGGTGTCTTTGCGAACCAAAATCGGAAGCCCAATGGCGCTCGGCAACCGGGACTCGAGCAAACCGGCGTCGAGTGGCGCGACGTCTCCATCGAAGAAGGCGTAGTCGGAAATCCGGTCGGCAAAGCGCGCGGCATCGCCCGAACCCTTCTCCCGTTTGAGGATTTGCCACATCGGCCAGTCCACGCGTTGCAACAAGGTTCGGCTCGACATCGGTACCCTTTCAGCTCCCGGGCATCGGGAACAAATCCGTTCGGCGGAAGGTGCCGCCGGGTCCCCGTACCAGAAATGCCACGCGTGAATAGGCCTGGTGAATGTTGGTCAGCTCCGGCACCTGGCGCAGGCTTTGCCCCAGGGTCGCCAGGGCCGAGGCCGCGTGGTCCGCGACCGGAGCCGAGCGCATGAACCCTTCTGCGTGCGTGATATCGAGGAAAAGGACATGTTCGCCCGGCGTTTGCGTGACACGCATGCCGGCCTGCGAGAAAAAGCCGCCTTTGTTCGATCGGCCTTTGTGGTGCACGAGGTGCTGTAATTGGCTGAGCATATCGCCTTCTACCACTTTGCCGGATTTGGTCACCTGCCGGCGAAACGATTTCATTTCCACACTCACTGTCGTACCCGCCGGCAGGTCGCCCCACGACTGAGTCAGGTCCCCAAGGTAGTCGGGACTGGTGGAGTCCCGAAGCATCTCATTGCGTTGGCTGACACGGGTGTTCCCTGGTGACCCGACGATCCCAAGTCGGTCGCAGACCTCGTCGAACTCCATTTGTTTTCCGACGCCCAGAAACTCATTGCCGCGGAATGCGGGTTCACGGATGATCTCCCCCGTTTCCGGGTGCCTAAAGGGCGTACAGATATCATCGAGTTCCGACTCGAGATGGGGTTGGGCCATCCCCTCGCACCAGTTGTGCACCAGCAGCCGGAGCGCCGAGACGAAGAAACAGTGATGAGCCTCCACCTCTAGCTTGATGACCTCGAATGCTGTTGTCACGGGCTCCAGCTTGCTGAGCGTGGCGGTCCCTTCGGCGAGAAGGAGCCGATCGTCCGGTTGCAGGTCTTCTGCCGAAACATACCCGCGTTCGGTCGCGATCGGATGGCGCGGCGTACAGGTCACGTCATCCGTTTCCCCGTTCCCATCACGGGTAAAGGAAATCTGAACGCCTCGGTGCACGGTTTGGCGAATGGCGGTGCTCACGCGGGCGGGAACCATTGAAGCCAGCGAGGGTGCATCCGCGGCATCCGCGGCTGCCAAGATCTCATCACCGGGCACAAGGTTTTCAATTGGAACCAATGTACCATCGGCGCGGACCACCGGCGTCCCGACCTTGAAGCATTTACCCCGCGTCGCCGACGCGCCGGGAAGGTGACGGGCTTCATCGACATTGTCGGCGTTTCGGGTGACTGTCCGCACCGAAGCGTCGGCCGAGTCGGCCCGCCGCGTCTTGACGATGGCCTCGGCGAATTCGTCCAGATTGCGCAGGCCCTGTTCGGCGATCTCTCCGCCGGTATCCGCGAGGCGGGCGGCAGTGTGCAGACCGACCTTGCTTGCCCCCTTTATCAGCCGTCCGAAGAACGGCAAGAGAAGCAACGCGCCGCCCAACGCCCGCTCCGTCGTCGACAGCTTCTCATTGGTGAGGAGGTTGTATCCCAACAGGGTTTCAGCCGCGCCTTTGATGTCGCCAATGACGGGAACGAAATCAAGCGCGATGCTGATGACCTTGGCGACGCTCGTTCCACCATCATCCGGTTTGCGCGCAGCATCGTTCGCCTTCTTGATAAATTCCTGGAGTTTCTCGAAGTCGATCTTGATCGGCTTCGCTTCCGGTGGTGCGTCTTTGTCGAAGCTTCCCAGATCCCACTCCGGACGGATGACGGTTTTCCCGTCCGCGAGTTTGAATTCCTTATTGACGCGGCCTTTTGCCGCGTACCACTCGTCGCCGATCCGGGCGATGACCAAGTCCAGGCCGCGTCCCGTGACATGCAGGATTTCCTCGGCAGCAATGTGTTCGGCCAACGGATCATCGGTCCCAGCCCGGCGCACGCCGACCTTACCCGCCGAACCGGCACCTTGCCCGGCGGGCGCCCCCGGTGACGCCTCGCCAATCTCGGGCTTCTTGTTCTGGGTGGTGTCGTCCTGGCCGTCGCCTCCCTCGCCTTTCCCCTTGTCGCCACCTTCGCCGCCGCCACCGCCACCGCCACCTTGCTTGGCTTCGCGCTCTTTCTTCTCAATGGCGTCCATTTGTTTGCCGCGTGCATCGGACAAGTCCGCGCTGCCCTTCAGCATCGCCGGAACGTGCCCGGCAAGCTGATCAGCCACACCCTGGACTGCTGCGTTCGTGGTCGCGAGGGGTACACCCTCACCCGGGTTGGGCAGCGAGATCTCGGTCTTCCGCTGGGTAAGAACGCCCAGCACTTCCATGTAGAGTGCCTGGGTGAGGTTTAACCGCTCACGCAGATCGGAACTGATTTCACCCTGGTCGGCGAGATGACCAACGTAAGAAGCGAGGCTTTGCAGCACCGCGGCATCGGGGTCGGATGCGTCCCCGTCGGTGGTTTCTCCGTACGGCTGGCTCAACCCAGAGAAACTGGTGTTGTCGATCTCCAGGGCCTCATCAGCGAATTGGAATGCAGCCAACAGGCCTTCATCCTCGATCGCGAGGTCGACATCCAATGCGGAATTCAGGACCAGGGTCTCTTGCGCGTGGTCGAGCTCAACGACCCGTTCAAGCCCCGCCTCCTCCAGGAGGTCGGCGAGGCGGTTGACGACTTGACGCGGTCGCTCACCGGCTTTGGTGAAGGTTTCGACGGCCAAGTCCTCACCGACGGCACGCAGGACGTTCAGGGAAACCGTCCCCCCTTCGGCCTCGCCCTCGAAGAAAATTACGAGAGGAGTGTCATACATGAGATGTCCGCTCCTCCTATTCGGGTTTGACCTTGAATTTCAAGTTCGACGACGACGAGGTCACCGTGGCCCGCACCTTCTCACCTTTGCCGAACTCCCGCGACATCGGCACGGTATTGATGTCCAAGAGCCGTCGATTATTGTTGCGTACCCCGCCGCTTGTGGTCTTTGAGTCGGCCGCTGTACCGGGCTTCAACCGCCCGCCGCTGGCTTCGACCGTCAACTCGGAACCGCCCCCGTCCGCCGTGATCTCAATATCGTAGACCGTCTCCGTCGTATCGGGGGGCAGCAGCGTCTTGCCGTTGCGTTGACGCGCCCGACCGCGGCGGGTCCGGATGTTGTTCGGGTCGAGCCGGGTGCGGCTGCCGTCCGGATGGCTGAACCAGATATCAAATCCCTTTGGGCTTGATTCCGTGCAGAATTCGAAAGGGCCCAGACCTTTGTTTGGCGGCAGGGGCTTCGTCCCCTTGTCTGCACCGAACCAAAAGCCGTCGCCGCCAGGCACATTATAAGGCGTCCATCCTTTGACGCCGGTATTGCTTCCCACCGACGAGGAGGTCATCGACATGCCCTTGCCGTCGAAATGAAGATCCGAAACGGGCTTGTTGGTCCCGTTGCCGATGCGGAACTTGAAACAGCGGCGGGTTCGCTTGCCGACAACCTCGACCGAACCGCGCTTTTTCTTCTTCTCCTTCTTTTCGGGTTGTTTGGCCTGTTTCGGTTTTTCCGGCTTCTTCGGTTCCGGCGGCACTGTGCCGTCACCCGTTGTGCCACTTCCCGCCGGCGGCGGTCGGCTCGGTTCCGTGGGTTCTTGGGGAGGAGGCGTGGCGGGGGGTGTTGTTCCGGTGTCCGCGCCGGCTCCATCTTCTTTTTTGGGATCTGACCCGGGAGGGTCTTCCTCGGGAATCTCTTTCTTGTCCTCTTCGGTTTTCTTCGGGTCTTTCTTGTCTTTGTCTTTGTCTTCGTCCGCAGGTTTGTCGCCGTTGTCTTTTGGTTTCTTTTCGTCGTCGCCGCCGGTCCCGCCCCCGCCGCCGCCCTTCTTGGGATCGCCCTCTTTCTCTTCGATCTCTTTCTTGTTGATCTGTTCGAGTTCTTCTGCGCGGGCTTTTTGTCCGTCGGCGACATGGCCGAGCGCACCTTCGACGTTCTCGCCCAATCGGGAAAGCGCATCCAAGGCAGCCGGCTGGCCAAAACCCAAGCCGGTTGGTTCGGTCAAGATCTTCTCTGCAAGCTGAAGGTACTGGGCCTCACCGTCGACGACATGGCGCAACATATCCGAGTCCGCACCCGTCGCCGTATTGAGCGACTCGACCGAACGGGCCAAATCTCGAAGTACCGGTAGCGATGGTCCATTCGCCATGAGGTCCCCCCAAACCCCTTGACTGGTATTATGTTACCATCCAATCGGTAAACTTGCACGTGCCGCCTTCGCTCGGTGAAACGGTCTCGCGGAATCGAAAAGCCACCTGCGGTTGAGGCGTTCGCATGGAAATCTCTGGGGTACGAATTTAGACTCGCTGATCTTCCAGGTCGGCTATTGCCGGCGGTGGGGTACGGATCCGATGAGTCGCTTCAGGTTGCCTAGATGGACGGCCGCTGCCGCTACTGCCCGGCCGCTTTCGCCGCCTGTTGCTTTTCGAGTTCGGAGCGTAAGATGTTGTGGCAGCCGTCGATAACGGCGAAGCGTTGCGACGGAATCTTGCCGGCGCCCATCTTGACCGCGCCCGGCGTTATGAAAACACGTTTGATGTATTTCTTACCGACCGCTTTGTTGAGCGGCTTCAACAGCTTCTTTTCGGCGCCCTTGACCAGCATTTTCCGTTTCTTGAGCGGGATCGGGTCGCGCGACAGGACGCGCAGTAATGCGTCGCGCACCTTCGGCATGCGTTTGCAGATGTTTTCGACCCGGTTCCTTTTCACCGCTTCCAGGAACAGTGTCATCGGCGCCGATGTGTTGCCGACCGGCAGCATCATGGGGACCATTTGGATGTGTGTCGGGTCTTTTATGAAGGCTGCGCCGTCGCTCTTCTTACCGGCCGCCGCGGCATCGAAACCGGTCGTGGCGACGGCCATGCCGATCGCCAAAATCACCCAACGCATCCTTCAGCCCCCTCGATTTTCTGGTTAGCACCCGAGGGGGTATTCGACCGCAAATTTATGCGCTGCCTAGTCCCACCCTGTTACAATCCGTGAACAAGGCAGAATATCCGCGTCGTCATTCAGGGGTCTGAAGGCAGGCCCTGGCCGTTCGGCACTGCCCTGCGTTCCGGCCCCAGGTCGGTCGACACCGGCGTTTCGACCGCATTTTTCTTTTCGATATAGGCGGCGGCCTGCTTGATGCGGTCATCTTTGATCCGGCGGAACAGCCGGGTGACATCGCTGCGCAAACCGTCGATCGCATCCGCCGGTGCGTCGTCGGTAATGGTCTTGTCGAGGTATGCGGCCATTTTGTCGTCGCCCTGATCGTCGTTTTTCCGTTTGAACAGCTGGCGGAGGATGATCAGGGTCATGGTCTTGAGTTGATCGGGCGTCTCGGATCGGCAGGCGAGAACGATCAGTCCGTCGCTCGGGTCTTCGAAAACGCGTTCCCAATCGGTGGTGCCGTCGGCGGTTGTCGGCCAGGCCCGGGCGCCCGCATCGTTCATGTCGTAATCTCCGGCCGGAGCGGTTCAAGCTGGATCCGACTATAGCATGGCGTTTCGGCGGCCGTCGCCCGGTTCAATGGTCCCGCGACGGTTGCCGACAAACCGTAGCGAAATTGGTGTTGATGAACGGGCCGTTTTGATCCACGGTCCCAGTATTCTTGACCGTTAAGGCAACGGCTGAGCGCCGGGCCGCGTCACCGGTCAGCACTAGGACGCGAAACATGAAGATTTTGTTCGTCTCATCGGAGGCTTATCCGCTGGTCAAAACGGGGGGGTTGGCCGATGTCGCTTTCGCCCTCCCGAAGGCTCTGGCCGAACTGGGTGAGGACGTCAGGATCCTGCTTCCGGCCTACCCGGAAGCCCTCGACCGCATGGAGGGCCGCGGCCGTCGGGTTCGGCTCGGCGATCCGCTCGGTACAGGCCAGACCTATCTGTTGCCGGGCCGTATGCCGGACAGTGATGTGCGCGTCTGGCTGCTCGACAATCCCGCACTTTTCGAACGCCAAGGCGAGCCCTACATCGGGCCCGACGGCTTCGATTGGCCGGACAATCATCTGCGTTTCGCCTTGTTGGCCCGCGCCGCGGCGATGATCGGATTTGCCGGCTCCATGGTCGGCTGGCCACCGGACGTAATCCATGCCAACGACTGGCAGACCGGGTTGATTCCCGCCTATCTCTCGCAATGGGGCGGCAAGACACCGCCGACGCTGTTCACCATCCACAACCTCCACTATCAGGGCTTGTTCGGACCCGACGCGTTGGCCGCGATCGGATTGCAAAGCGGGGTTTTCACCATCGACGGCGCTGAATACTATGGTGCTCTTTCATACCTGAAGGCCGGCATCACCTATTCCGACATGATCACCACCGTCAGCCCAACCTACGCCAAGGAAATCCTGACGCCAGCGTTCGGCGGTGGCATGGAAGGTGTGCTCGAGGCCCGTACGGACGATCTCGTCGGTATCCTCAACGGCATCGACTACGAGACCTGGAACCCGGAACAGGATCCGATAATTCCGGCCGCCTATTCGGCCGAGGATTTCGACGGCAAGGAAAAGTGCAAGGAGATCCTGCTCGAATACACGGGGCTGCTGCCCAACGGCCATACGCCCGTACTCGGGCTGGTCGGCCGCTTGGTCGAGCAGAAAGGCGTCGACCTCATCCTCGACGCCCTGTCCGGCATTCTCGATATGGGTTTTGCCGTGGTCATCCAGGGAACCGGCGATCCGGGATTGGAAGAGCGCTGCCGCCAGGCCGCCGCCGAAGCGCCGGACAAGGTCACCGTCCGCATCGATTACGACGAGGCCTTTGCTCACCTGATCCAGGCCGGCAGCGATGCCATTCTGGTGCCGTCCCGTTTCGAGCCTTGCGGGCTGACCCAACTCTATGCCATGCGCTACGGATCGATACCGGTGGTGCGGCGGACCGGCGGGCTGTCGGACACGGTGATCGACGCCGCCGATCAGGAAGACGGCTGCGGTTTCGTTTTCGACGCCGCCGACCCGGCAGACCTATTGGAGACGCTGGGGCGCGTCCGTCAATGGTACGGCAACACCGACTGGTGGCGTCGCCTTCAACAAAGTGCCATGCAAAAAGACTACAGTTGGCAGGTGGGCGCGCGATCGTATCATGACCTCTACAGAACCCTCGCCATGAGCCGCTGATGGACGAGCGGGTTACGCGAGATCTGACGGAACTCTGTCTGCAGGACAGGCTCCGCGACACCTTCGACAACGCCGAGTCGTTGAAGGCGGCACTGGTCAACGCGGTCATCCATGAAATCGGCATGAACCCCAATCGCGCGACGACCCGCGATTGGTTCTTCGCGCTCGCCCATCTGATCCGTTGTGTTCTTTCAGAGCGCAACATCCGCACGGCCCGGGCCAATTACGCCAAGGAGGTCAAGCGCGTCTATTACCTGTCCATGGAATACCTGATCGGACGCAACCTGAAGAAATCGTTGCACGATCTCGGCGTCTACGCGGTCACCGAGCAGGCCCTCGACGAGCTCGGCCATCCGCTGGCCGATTTGGTCGAGTGCGAATACGACGCCGCCATCGGCAATGGCGGCCTGGGGCGCCTAGCGGCGTGCTTTATGGACTCGATGGCGACCCACGACTACCCGGGCATCGGCTACGGGCTGCGCTTCGAGTACGGCATGTTCACGCAGTCCATCGAAGGCGGCAAGCAGGTTGAAAAACCGGAAAACTGGTTGCGCTACGGCAACCCGTGGGAGGTGGAACGGGCCAGCGTCCTCTATCCCGTGCGTTTCGGCGGGCACATCCTCTGCTTCCGCAACCCGGCCGGCGAGGAGGAATGCCAGTGGGTGGATACGGAGGACGTCTACGCCATGGCCTTCGACGTGCCGGTCTCCGGCTTCGCCACCGAGACGGTCGGCAACCTGCGCCTGTGGTCGGCGCGCTCGCCCAAGGAATTCGACCTCAAGCACTTCAATCAGGGCCACTACGCCGAGGCGGTGCGCGAGAAGACGGACTCCGAGAACCTGACCAAGGTGCTTTACCCCAACGACAAGAACACCCGCGGCCAGGAGCTGCGCCTGAAACAGGAGTATTTCTTCGTCAGCGCCTCGATCCAGGACATCGTCGCCCGCTATTTGCGTACCGACGACGATCTCGCGGGGTTGCCCGACAAGGCCGTCATCCAGCTCAACGACACCCATCCGGCGCTGGCCATCCCGGAGCTCATGCGCATTTTCGTCGACGAACACAAGATGGGTTTTGATGAGGCTTGGGAGATCATCACCCGGACCTTTGCCTATACCAATCACACCCTGCTTCCGGAGGCGATGGAAACCTGGCCCATCGACATGCTCGAACGGATCCTGCCCCGGCATCTGGAGATCATTTTCCAGATCAACGATGTCTTCCTGAAGGCCGTGCGCCGTCTTTATCCGGGCGATTCGGCCATGCTCGGCCGCCTGTCCCTGGTCGATGATTTCAACCGGTCGATCCGCATGGCGCATTTGGCCATCGTCGGCAGCACCAAGGTCAACGGCGTCGCCGAATTGCACACCAAGCTGCTCAGAGAATCGACCTTCCCCGAATTCGACGCCATTTACCCCGGCAAGTTCCTCAACATGACCAACGGAATCACGCCGCGTTTGTGGCTGCACCAAGCCAACCGCGGTTTGTCGGACCTGATCAGCGAGGCCATCGGTGCCGATTGGGTCCGCAACCTGCCGCAACTGAAAAACCTGGTTCCCTTCGCCGATGACGCCGGCTTTCGCCAATCATTCCGCGCCGTCAAATATCGCAACAAGGAACGCCTGGCGGCCATGATCGAAAGACGCCAGGGCATTGCCCTGGCGACCGACACGCTGTTCGATTCCCAGGCCAAGCGGATCCATGAGTACAAACGCCAGCTCCTGAACCTGCTGCAGATCGTGGCCCGCTACAACCGGTTGCGAGAGGACCCGTCGCAGGACGCCGTGCCGCGCACCGTCATCTTCGCCGGCAAGGCGGCCTCCGGTTACGACATGGCGAAATTGATCATCCGGCTGATCAATGACGTCGCCGAGACCATCAACCACGACCCGGCCATGGACGGGCGCCTCCAGGTGGTGTTCTGCCCCAACTACAGCGTGTCGCTGGCCGAGGTCATCATCCCCGGCAGCGAACTTTCCGAACAGATCTCTACGGCCGGCACCGAGGCGTCGGGGACCGGCAACATGAAATTCGCCCTCAATGGGGCGCTGACCATCGGCACCATGGACGGCGCCAATATCGAGATCCACGACGAGGTCGGAGCGGAGAACATCTTCATTTTCGGCCTCGACGCCGACGGTGCGCACAGCCTCAGGTCAAGGGGTTACGACCCGACCCAGTACTATCACGACAACGAGGAACTGCGACAAGTCCTCGACATGATCCGCGGGGGGTGCTTCTCGGCCGATGATCCCTACCGCTACCGCGCTGTCGTCGACTCTCTGTTGCGCGGTGGCGACCACTACCTGCTGCTCGCCGATTTCGCGTCCTACCTGGAGTGTCAGGAGCGCGTCGACGAGGCCTACCGCGACCCTGAGGACTGGACGCGCCGCGCCATCCTCAATGTCGCCAACATGGGGCGGTTCTCCAGCGACGAAACGATCCACCGCTACGCGGCGAAGATCTGGGAGATCGAACCGAACGGGACCTAGCCCGGCCGCTCCTCGGTGACGGCCCGCAGGATATCGACGATGTCCGAATCGGCGGCTATGTCCTTGACGCCGGCGGCAAGGCGGCGTCGCCAGTTCGGGTACTCTTCCACCGTTCCCGGCAGATTGAGCTGCTCGAGCTCCATCAGGAGGTCGTCTAGGTTGATCATCATCAAGCCCGCCCTGGAGCGGGCCAGATAGCGTTCGACGGCGGCGGTGAGCGCCTTCAGGGCACCGTCGTCGGCGGAGCCATTGGGCAACAGACCATCGACCGGCAGCTGCTGGTCGCGGAGCGCTGCGATCAAGACCTCGCGATCGGCCGCCCGGGCGGTCTCGGCGGTGACGAGGTCGTCGCCCGCGTTGAGCCCGAGGCGGTCCCGTAAGATCAGATCATCGCCGCTCCAGAAGCCGGCCAGGGTCGGCAGATCATGGGTCGTCGCGGTCGCCAATGACAGGTCGGGATAAGCATCGGGTCGCTTGAACAGTCCTTCCGGCCACCGTTCGAAATAGAAGACCCGGTAGGACAGGAACTTCTCCTGGTCCATGTAGGCGCGGAACTCGTCGGGCACGGTGCCCAGGTCCTCGCCGACGATCAGGCAGCGGTTGCGGTGACTTTCCAACGCCAGCACGCCGGCGAGGTCGGCGTGGGGGTAGGAGACGTAGGCGCCCTCCGTCGGTTTGGCGCCGTCGGGGACCCAGAACAGGCGCATCAGGCCCAACGCGTGATCGATCCTGAGGGCGCCGGCATGACGCATGTTGGCCCGCAGCAGGCGGGCGAAGGGCGCGAAGGCTTTCGCTTTCATGACCTGGGGGTTGGGCGGCGGCATGCCCCAATCCTGACCCTGGTCATTGAAGGCGTCGGGCGGTGCGCCGAAGGTGACGCCGCGTACCGTGGCTTCCGGATCGGCCCAGGCGTCGGCGCCGTTGGGATCGACACCGGTGGCCAGGTCCCTATAGAGGCAGGCTCCCCGGCCATCGGTCGCAGCCGCCAGTTGCATATCGGCAAGCCACTGCAGGAAGGCGTGATAGCCGACCCGCTCGGCATCATCGACCGCGAAGCCTTCGACGGCGGCACTGGAAGGGGTCCGATAATCCACCGGCCACGCGGACCAGGGCGCTCCATCGAAATGATCGTGCAGGGCCTCGAACAGGCAGAACCGGGCGAGCGCTTCGCCACCCACCGATCGGAAATCCTCGAAAGCCCGACGTTGTTCCACGGGCAAACGGCAGAATTCCTCATAGGCGGCTTGCAGCACCCGGTGCTTGAGGGCCGAAACGCCGGCGTAGTCGACATGGCGCTCCGAGCGCACCGCGGCCAATTGAGCGGCAAACGCGTTTTCGCCGAGGATCGATCGCGCTTCTGGGCAGGCGTCGAGAAATGGGAGTCCGGCGACGTCGATGTAAAGCGGATTGAGGAAATGCCGGCTCGACGGGGAGTAGGGGCTGGCCCCTTCCGGGTGGCAGCCGAAGGGGGCATGCAGGGGGTTGATGCCGACAACGGCGGCGCCGAGTCCGTCGGCGGCACCCATCAGCTGCATGAGCCCTGAGAAGTCGCCGATCCCCCAGTCGCCGGACGAACGCAGGGCATAGAGGTGGCAGGCCAGGCCCCATCGCCGCCCGCCGGCGGCCATCCAGTCGGGCAGATAGGCGGCCGGCGGCGCCACGATCACCATGGTTTCGGCGTGTTCGCCGCCGGCGGTGACGTGCAGCCGGTGGTATCCGTCGGGCATATCGGGCGGCAGGGCCAAGAGTCGTTCCGGACCCTCGCCCAGGGTCTCAGAAAGGTCGTCGTGTCGGCTGTCGCCGCTCATCGTTTCACCGTTTTCGAGGGTGAGTTCCCAGGCGATGGTGCTGGCTGCCGGAGCATTGATGGTGATGGAAAAGGCCTGACGGTCGCGGCGAAGCACCGTTGCCGGGGCCAGAACCCGTCGGCGTTCCGCTTTCTCGAAGGCCTTAAGGCTGTCGCGTGCGTCGCCCGGCGTATCCACCTCGAAACCCATGGCCGACAACAGGGCCCGCTGTGTATCGGGCGGTGTCCGGTGGCCCTCGCCGAAGATATCCCTGTAATGGAGGTGAATCCCCGCCCGTTCGGCGAGCCGTTCCAGGTCCGCCGTTTCGCCGCTCACGCCCCGTCTCCGTGATCGTGGATGAGCAAGGCCATGGAATGGCCTTCGAGGCGGTAGGTCTGGCGGGCTCGATACACGGATTCTTCGTCGGCACTTTCCGGCCGCGCCGTGTCGAACACTTCCCGCCACGCTTCGCCGAATGACGGTTCGGGGAGAATGAACGGCACCGCGTCGTTGTGGGCATTCATCAATACGACAAACCGGTCGTCGGCGAGGTCGCGCCCGTCGCGTCCGAGGTAGGTGCCGGTATCGCCACCCAGGTGGAACCCGAAACAGCGTGCGTAGGCCAGGCCCCATTCGTGTCCCTTGAGCTCGCGGCCTTCGGGCGATAGCCAGGTGATGTCGTTGAGCTGCGAGCCGTTGACCGGCCGGCCCTGAAAGAAACGTGGACGCCGGAATGCGGGATGTTCGCGGCGAAGGGCGATCATGCGGCGCACGAATTCAAGGAAGCCACGGTCCTCGGCATCGAGTCCCTCCCAGTCGATCCAGCTGGTCTCGTTGTCCTGGCAATAGGCGTTGTTGTTGCCGCCCTGGGTCCGTCCCAACTCGTCGCCGGCGGTCACCATGGGCACGCCCTGCGACAGCATCAGGGTGGCCATGAGATTGCGTTTCTGGCGCAGGCGTAGTGCGCCGACATCCGGATCGTCGGTCGGTCCTTCGGTCCCACAGTTCCAGGACCGGTTGTCGCCGGTACCGTCGCGGTTGTTTTCGCCGTTGGCTTCGTTGCGCTTGCTCTCATAGGTGACCAGGTCGGTCAGGGTGAAGCCGTCATGGGCGGTGACGAAGTTGACGCTGGCCCGCGGCCGGCGCCCGTGCTTGGCGAACAGATGACTGCTGCCGGTGAGGCTGGACGCCATGTCGCCGAGGACGCCGTCGTCGCCTTTCCAGAAGGCGCGGACCGTATCGCGGTATTTGTCGTTCCACTCCGACCAGCCCGGCGGAAAACCGCCGACCCGGTAACCGCCCGGACCCAGATCCCAAGGCTCGGCGATCAACTTGACCCGTGACAGCACCGGGTCCTGGCGCACGGCTGAAAGGAACGGTCCGTCGGCCTCAAACCCGCCGGGTCCGCGGGCCAGCGTCGTCGCCAGGTCGAAGCGGAAGCCGTCGACGTGCATGTCCTCGACCCAGTAGCGGAGCGAATCGAGCACCATCTGCAGGACACGGGGATGGGTGAGGTCGAGGCTGTTGCCGCAACCGGTATGGTCCGCATAGCGACCCGGTGCGTCGGCCTCGTGGTGGTAATAGGACGCGTTATCGATGCCGCGGAAGCTGAGCGTCGGTCCGAGGGCGTCGCCTTCGCCGGTGTGGTTGAAGACGACGTCGAGGACGACCTGCAGGCCGGCCTCATGGAAGCGGGCCGTCATCCCGCGGAACTCGTCGATCCCGCCCGTCGCCAGGTAGCGCGGGTCCGGGGCGAAGTAATTGAAGGGGCTGTACCCCCAGTAATTGGTCATGCCGCGTTCGGCCAGGTGGCGTTCATCGGCGAAAGGATGGATCGGCAGCAGTTCCACCGTATTTATGCCGAGAGAGACCAGATGATCGATCACCGCCTCGTCGGCGAGCCCGGCGAAGGTGCCGCGGTGTTCGTCCTCGACATCGGGGTGGCGCATGGTCATACCGCGGGTGTGGAGTTCATAGATCACCGTTTCCTGCCAGGGAATGTCCGGCGGCGATTTGATCCCGGCCCCGGTGTCGGTGACGACGGCCTTGGGCACGAAAGCGGCGTTGTCGACGCGGTTGAGGGACTTGTCCTTCTTGGCGTTGTCCGGGTCATAGCCGAGATTGGCGTCGTTCCACACCAGCCGCCCGGTCAGATTGCGCGCATAGGGGTCGACAAGAAGCTTGTGATGATTGAAGCGGTGGCCGCGGTCCGGCGCGTAAGGGCCGTAAACCCGATATCCGTAGATCTGCCCCGGCCGAACGCCCGGCAGGTAGCCGTGCCAGACCTGGTCCGTGTACTCGGGGAGCTTGATCCTGTGTGTTTCGCGGCCGCCGTTGCCGTCGAACAGGCAGAGATCGACTTGTTCGGCATTGGCCGAGAACAACGCGAAATTCGTACCCTTGCTGTCGGGGGTCGCGCCCAAAGGGTAGGGCGCACCGGGCCACACCGAATTCCCGCCGTCGCCCTTCCGTTTAATCATCAAGGGCGAGCACCAATGTCGCCAGTGGCGGCAAGGTCAGCGTCAGGGAATGGGGGTGGCCATGCATGGCGTTATCCGCGGTGTCGACACCGCCGCCGTTACCGACGTCGCTGCCGCCGTAAAAGTTCGAATCCGTGTTCAGTGCTTCCCGAAAATGACCGGGGCGCGGCACACCGAGCCGGTAGGCCTGGCGGACGACCGGCGTGAAATTGCAGACAACGACCACGAGGCCTTGGCCATCTGCACCGAAACGCATGAACGAAAGCACGCTTTGTTCGCTGTCGTTGCAATCGACCCAGGAGAACCCGGCCGGATCGCAGTCCCTTTCATGCAGTGCCGGCGTGCCGCGATAGAGCCAATTGAGATCGCGCAGCAGATTCTGCACGCCGCCGTGCAGCGGGTCCGACAACAGGTGCCAGTCGAGGCTGGCGTCGTGGTTCCACTCCCGTTCCTGGCCGAACTCACCACCCATGAACAACAGCTTCTTACCCGGATGGGCGTACATGAAGGCGTAATAGGCCCGAAGGTTGGCGAACCGCTGCCAGCGGTCACCGGGCATGCGCCCGATGATCGAGCCTTTGCCGTGGACGACTTCGTCGTGGCTCAGCGGCAACACGAAGTTCTCGTGGAATGCGTAGAGCATGCCGAAGGTCAGGTCGTCATGGTGGAATTTGCGGTGTACGGGTTCTTTCGACATGTAGCGCAGCGTGTCGTGCATCCAGCCCATGTTCCACTTGTAGCCGAAACCGAGACCGCCCAGGTAGGTGGGCCGCGACACCTGCGGCCAGGCGGTCGACTCCTCGGCGATGGTGAAGGCGCCCGGGTGCCCGCCGTAGACCGCTTCGTTGAGCCGTTTGAGGAAGGCGATCGCACCCAAATTCTCGTTGCCGCCGTACTCGTTGGGGACCCATTCGTCGGCCTCGCGGCTGTAATCGAGGTAGAGCATGGAGGCGACGGCGTCGACGCGCAGCCCGTCGATATGAAAGGACTCGAGCCAGTAGAGCGCATTGGCGATGAGGAAATTGGCGACTTCCCGGCGATCGAAATTGTAGATCAAGGTGCCCCAGTCCATATGCCGGCCCTTGCGCGGGTCGGCATGTTCGTAGAGATGGGTGCCGTCGAAAAGGCCGAGACCGTGCGCGTCTTCCGGGAAATGGCCCGGCACCCAATCGATGATGACACCGATCCCGATGTCGTGGCAGGCATCGACGAAGGCGCGGAAATCGTCGGGCGTGCCGAACCGGCTGGTCGGCGCAAAAAGGCCGATCGGCTGGTACCCCCAGGAACCGTCGAAGGGATACTCGTTGACAGGCAGAAGCTCGATATGGGTGAAGCCGAGATCGGCCACGTAAGGGACCAGTTGTTCGGCCAATTCCCGATAGTTGAGATAGCGGTTGTCCTCCTCCGGGCATCGGCGCCAGGAGCCGAGGTGGACCTCGTAGATGGACATCGGGCGGTCGTTGCCGGATCGAGCGGCCCGTTCCGCCATCCACGCTTGGTCGCGCCAGGGGTAGGGTTGTGCATCGGTGACGATGTTGGCCGAGCGGGGCGGTTGCTCACAGGCGAAGGCGTAAGGGTCGGCTTTCAGGGGCAGCAGCGTTCCGTCGGCCGCCTTGATCTCGAACTTGTAGACGGCGCCGGCACCGAGGCCGGGCACGAAGATCTCCCATACGCCGCAGCCGGGATGATTGCGCATGGGGTGGCGGCGTCCGTCCCAGGCGTTGAAGTCGCCGACGACGCTGACGCGGCGGGCATTGGGCGCCCAAACGGCGAAATTGACTCCGTCGACGCCATCGAGGCGGGTCACATGGGCCCCCAGTTTGTCATAGGTACGGAAGTGGCTGCCCTCTCGGAACAGGTGCAGGTCGATTTCGCCCAGCACCGGCGGGAAGCGGTAGGGGTCTTCGGTCTCCAGGACGGCATCGACGAAAGTCATTTTCAGGCGATAGGGGAAGGGGGCGTCGCGGTCCTTGATGGTGGCCGCGAAGCAGCCCGGGCTTTTCACGCGGCGCATGCGGGCCGCCTGTTTACCCGTCGCAGCGTCGATGACGTCGATGCGCTGGGCTTCCGGATGGAAAGCCCGGACGACGACCTTTCCGCCGTCGTCCGTGTGTAAGCCGAGAAAAGAGAACGGATCGCCATGGTCGCCCGCGAGGACCGCGTCGAAACCCTTCATGTCCGGCGACGTGTCGCCGGCGGCGGAATTCGCTGCGTCCAAGGCCGGTCTCCCAACGGTTGAGCGATGTTTGGGCACACGATTGTAGGCCCGATCGCAATTATATCACGCGGATTCGAACGAATTAAACACCCGGGCGGCGCCGGAGTCGCGGGCCGCCGAATCGCCGATCAGGTGGTGTCGGACTTTTTCTTACGGCTCGTCTTCGGCTTGGCTGCGGCAGCCGTCTTCGGTTTTGCCGCCTTGGCCGTCGCTTTGGTCTTGCCCGCCGCCTTGGCCGTCGCTTTGGTCTTGCCCGCCGCCTTGGCCGTCACGGACTTGGCGGTGGTTCCCTTGGCCTTTCTTCCCGGGCTTTTCGCCTTGACTGCCGGCGCCGGAGAGGCCGTCGCGGCTTCGTTGATTTCCTTCTCGGCTTGCAGCCAGAAGTCCATGGCTTTGCCGGTCGTCTTGCCGGATTGCTCCCACAAAGCGTACGCGCGTTCACGGATTTTCGTTTCGGTATGTTGGTTCATAATCGTCTCACACAAATGGGGTCGTGGCCGTTTCAGGGATGGACGCGTCCTCCTCCGAACGGGGATAGTTTTATGGCGGTTTTTGATTTTCGCTAGTGGAATTGTGGCGTCCGACGAAAATGTCACGAAAGAGTCATAAATGCGTCTGCAATCCGATTTCGTGTTGCGCCGCGCCGCCGAACCGACACCACGCGCCAGAGGGAACGAGCCGCCTCAAAACCAAAGACCGTCACGATTAGTTCATTTGCGGTTGCACGCGTGGGGTCCTCATAACCATCTATTGCTAACGCCGACCTTTGCGGCGGCCCGGCGGGGTCGCGGCGGCGTTCGGCGATCGGTTCATCGGAGGCGGGGGACACCATGGCGAGACTCTCCATCAACGGTAAGGCATACGATATCGACGGGCCCGGCGACATGCCGCTCTTGTGGGCGATCCGCGATCTTGTCGGTTTGACCGGCACCAAGTTCGGCTGCGGTCTGGCCCAGTGCGGGTCGTGCACGGTTCATATGGACGGTGCGCCGATCCGCGCCTGCCAGACGCCGCTCGAGGACGTCGGCGACGCAGCGATCACGACAATTGAGGGGCTCGACGGAAAGGTTGCCGAGACGGTACGCGCTGTCTGGACGGACCTCGACGTGCCGCAATGTGGCTATTGCCAGTCAGGTCAGATCATGGCGGCGGCGGCGCTGCTCAGCGATAACCCGAAACCGAGCGATGTCGATATCGACGAGGCGATGGCCGGCAACCTCTGCCGCTGCGCCACCTACCAACGCATCCGGGCCGGCATCCACGAAGTGGCCCGCAGGCTGGAGGCGTGATCATGATGAACCTCGTGAATAGCGAATTTAATCGAGCCGGAGAGGGCACCTCGCGACGCGGTTTCCTGATCGGTGCGGCGGCGACGGCCGGTGGACTGGTCATCGGATTTGGTGATGGTGCGTTTGCTGCAGCCCCGGCCGAGACCAAGAAACCGGCGGCTCCTGTCTCGCCCTTCGCCGCCTATCTGGAAATCGGTGCCGATAACCAGGTGACGGTGCTGTCATCGCAGTTCGACATGGGCCAGGGTAGCTACCATGGCGTCGCCACCTTGGTCGTCGAGGAACTGGGCGCCGACTGGGACCAGGTCACGGTCGTCGGGGCCAGCGCCAACACGGCGCTCTACGGCAACATCATGTGGGGCGGCGTCGCCCAGGGCACCGGCGGCTCGACGACCATCGCGACGTCCTTTGAGCGTTACCGCAAGGCCGGCGCAACGGCGCGCGCCATGCTGGTCGCCGCTGCCGCCGAGGCGTGGCAGGTGCCGGCCGGCGAAATCGCCGTCGCCGCCGGTATGCTGAGTCACCCGTCCGGTAAGAAGGCGACGTTCGGGGCCATGGCGGCGATGGCTGCCAAACAGCCCATACCCGAAAACGTGCCGCTGAAGTCGCACGATCAATGGACCGAGATCGGTTCGGAAACGCGGCGTCGTTTCGACACGGCGCCAAAAACCGACGGCACCCACGACTTCACCATCGATATCAAACTGCCCGGTATGCTGACGGCGGTGATGATCCACCCGCCGCGCTTCGGCGCCACCGTCCAGTCCTTCGAAGCGGCCGAGGCCAAGGCCATGCCGGGCGTCGTCGACGTGGTTGCCGTGCCGCGCGGCGTCGCCGTCGTGGCAGAACATATGTGGGCGGCTCTGAAGGCGCGGGATGCCGTTCGCGTAACCTGGGACGAAAGCAAGGCGGAAAAGCGCGGATCGGCTGGATTGCTGGACGAGTTCGAGCGATTGTCGAAGGAACCGCCGGCCCTGAAAGCGGCGTCGAAAGGCGATGCGGCGGGAGCCATGGCGAAGGCCGACAAAGTCGTCGAGGCGACCTATCGATTCCCCTACCTGGCGCATGCCGCCATGGAGCCCCTGAACGCGGTGGCCCGCATGAATGCCGACGGCACGTTGGAGGTCTGGGGCGGACTCCAGATCCCCGACCTCTATATCCATGTTGCCGCGGCCACCGCCGGCGTCGAAAAGGAAAAAGTGCGATTGCACGTAATGAAAACCGGCGGCGGGTTCGGACGGCGCGGCGTCGGCGACGGCGACATCGTCAACGAGGCCGTGTCGGTCGCCAAGGCGATCGGCTTCAAGGCGCCGGTTAAGGTCCAATGGACCCGCGAAAACGACATGCAAGGCGGGCGCTACCGACCGGCCTACGTGCACCGCATGAAGGCCGGTGTAGACAAGGACGGCACCATCGCCGCTTGGGAGCACCACATCGTCGGTCAGTCGATCGTCGCCGGCACGCCGTTCCAGGGTATGATCCAGGACGGCGTCGATCCGACCTCGGTGGAAGGCGCGGCCAATCTTCCCTACGCTTTGTCCAATATGGACGTCGGTCTGACCACCATGGAGGTCGGTATACCGGTCCTGTGGTGGCGGTCCGTCGGCTCGACCCATACGGCCTATTCGACGGAGACCTTCCTCGATGAGGTCGCCGCGGCCGCCGGGCGCGACCCGCTGGCCCTGCGTCTCGAACTGCTGAAAGACCATCCGCGCCACGCCGGTGTCCTCAAGCTGGCCGCCGAGAAGGCCGGATGGGGGAAACCGGTGGCCGCCGGCCGAGCGCTCGGGCTCGCCGTGCACGAAAGCTTCGCCAGTTACGTGGCGCAGGTCGCCGAGGTGTCGATTGTCGACGGCATGCCCCGTGTCCATCGGGTCGTCTGCGCCGTTGATTGCGGGATACCGGTCAACCCGGATGTCATCCGGGCCCAGGTTGAGGGGTCAATCGGCTTCGGCCTCGGCGCCATACTGGCCGAGAATCTGACGCTTACCGACGGCATGGTCGATCAGGGCAACTACGACACCTATACGCCGCTCCGGATCGACGCCATGCCCGACGTCGAGGTTCACATCGTGGCGTCGACGGAAAGCCCGACGGGCATCGGCGAGCCGGGTGTGCCGCCGATCGGGCCAGCGGTCGCCAATGCGGTCTTCAAGTTGACCGGGTCCATGCGCCGGACGCTGCCGTTCGCGGAGTCATAACCAGGAAACCGGGGGCGTCCGGCTGCACACCGACCGCTACGGCAAGACAACCTCCCGTGGTTGAGTTACCCTATGCAGGTACTCTGATGCATAGGCTACTCGAACGCGGAGGCCCGCATGGATATTCAGACACTGGCCGAATTCTTCAAATGGTGCACGATCATCAACGCGGCGTTGTTGGTGATGTCGATCGCCATGTATATGGCGGCGCCCGACTTCCTATACCGCACGCAAAGCCGGTTTTTCCCAATTTCCCGCGCGACATTCGATTCGGTCTTCTACGGCTTTCTCGGGGCCTACAAGATCGTCTTTTTGGTTTTCAATGCCGTGCCCTATATCGCTCTCCTGATCATCGCCTGACGCAACGGTTGAAATATCATCGCCTGTGATCCCGCCTCGGGTCGATTCCGCCGATTTTCCGGCTTATACGACCAGAAATTGCCGGAAAACTGATCCATATCAGTTAAACCCATTCTAAGAACTGTAATAATGCGTTCATATTGAGGGAATCACGTCCCGATACCTGGGAAACTCGGGAGACGATAATGTTGACGAAAAAGAAAGCCGGCTCACCTTGTGTTGACGTCTGCGCCATCGACGAAACGACCGGATTCTGCGCCGGTTGTTTTCGGACGTCTGAAGAGATCGCCATGTGGAGCCGGTACAACTTCATCCAACGCAAAAAAGTGGCCGGCCAAGCGGCCATCCGTCGGCAGACGGCTCGGGCTAACGAGCGACGAAGCCGAGCGCATAGCAAAGACGAAAAGGCTCAGGTGGGGACCGCGGAACAACCCGCGATTTAGCCTCAGGCCCGTTTTCGCGACCATCGAAACCGGACCTTTTCAAGACGGGCTCCCGAACAGTTGGGCGACACCGGTTATGTTGTCGTCGCCATAACGCTGGTCGACAGCGGTCGCATAGACGTTGCCGGTCACCTAGCAGACAGGTATCTGCGCGGCCAGGGCGGCGGCGGAGCGTGAGATCAAGCCGAAGTCCTTGGTGACCAGGTCGATGGGGAATGCCGGCGCGAAGGTGCCGGACAGCATCGCCATGGCTGAAGTGCCGCCGGGCAAGGTCGGCGACCTCATCCAGAGGATGCACCAGATCATCCAGATCACTCTCAATCAACACGGCGGCCAAGGCGAAAGCAACGACGGCCTCGAGTTGGGCGCTTGTTTCCTCGAACCGGACCTCGGGCACCTCGTTTTCGCCGGCGCCCGTTTCTCACTGTTCCGGGTCAATGGAGGCGATGTCGAGGAGATCAAGGGCACCAAACAAGGCCTCGGTTACCGCGGAATCGCCGCCAGCCAAGCCTACGCCGAGGCCGCTTTCGACCTATCGCCGGGCATGGCGTTCTACATGTCTTCGGACGGGTTGATCGAACAGGTCGGCGGCGACAACCGCCGCATGTTCGGGAAGAAGCGATTCAAATCGCTGATCTCGCGGATGCAGAGCCTGTCCATGGCCGAACAGAAGGACAGGATCTTCCAGTCGCTTGCCGATTATCAGGGCGACGAGGCGCGGCGGGACGATGTGTCGGTGATCGGATTCCGCGTTTGAACCCGCGTCGGAATTCCGGCCGTCCCACCGTACCCGACATTTCGCTGCCGCGCCGAGAACGCAGCCTCCTTCATCTCAGGCCGCCTTCCTTTTCTCCAGGATCCCGTCCAATAGGTCGACGACCTCGATCGACGCCGCCTCCATGTCGCCGAAAAGCCGTTCGGCCTCGACCAGGTTGCCTTCGAGATGCAATCGCGCCGCTTCCTTGCCGAACCCGTGGACCCGGCTGTGCGGTTCGACGAGTGCCTTGAATTCGCTGTTGCCCGAGAACCAGGGATCATTGACCTGGTCGTACCATTTGCCGAGGCGGCACTGATGGTGGTCCGCCAGTTCCTCCATCTTGAGGTTGTTGAGGCCGGCGAACATCTCGGCCAGTTTCTTTTTCCAGATGAAGTGGTCGGACTTGGCGCGGAACAGGACGTAGTCCTCGATATGCATCTGCTCGAGTTCGGCAAACTGTTCTTCGATAAGGGCCTCGGTGGCACTGACCGATTGGATCGCTTTGTCGGTCCGTTCCCGGTTGCTCTTCGAGAGGTCGGCGACATTGCCGATGCCTTCACCGATCTCGTGTACCGCCTTTGTCTGCTCGGACAGCATCGACGAGATTTCCTCCATCCGTCCGCGGACGTTGGAGACATTTTCGCTAATGGAACGAATGCCCTGTGACGACTCTTGGGCCGAGTTGCGGCCGTTCTCAACATCGCCCATGACCTTGGACACAGCCGAGACGAGGCCGGATATCTCGTCCGTGAGGACATTGATCCGGTTGCGGATGTCTTCGGTGGCGTTTGACGTCTGGTTCGACAGGCTTTTCACTTCACCGGCGACGACCGCGAACCCTTTGCCGTGTTCACCTGCGCGTGCGGCTTCGATCGTGGCGTTGAGGGCCAGCAGATTGGTCTGCTTTGCGATGGCATCGATGGTCTCCAGAATACCGGCAATCTGTTCAGACGCTTCCGAAAGGGCTTCCGTGCGATGGCTGACGTTCTGAACGACGTCAGAGATCTTGTTCATTTGCTCGGCGACGTTGTCCATCTTCTGCACACCTTCGGTGGCGGCGGCATTCGAAGACGTTGCGAGTTCGGTGGCTGCGGTGCTGGCACCCGTGATCTGATCGATCGACGCGGTCAATTCCTCGACGGCGGCCGCCATTGTCTGGGTGCGATTGTCGGTCTCTCGCACGTTGCTCGACATCTGGGCGACGGCCGTCATGGCTTCGCTGGCGTTCATGGAAAAGCGCACAGTACGATCCAGGATCTTCTTTTCTTCCTTTTCCAAAGATTCAGCGAGGTTTCTGATCGACTGGGACAAGGGATCGTCTCCGTCTGGTAGCGTCGAACAGTCTCTTTCGGCCAGGGCATCGAGAAAACGGACCGCTTCGTTTTGATCGAGCATCTTGGGGAACCTCTCTTGTTAGGCGGTATTGGCGATTAATGCAGATCGATCTTCTGCCATTTGGTTTGACGGCGTAAAGGCGCGCCAAGAGCCAATAAACTGTCAACGCGCGACCATCAATCTGCATACAATATCACTCGAATCCTCACTTTCGAGTTCGATAGTGTTACCTAGGCGTTTCAATATGCGACATAATGTTTCAAGGGTTCCCTCCATGTCGCCAACTAAAACCTGGGCTTCCGTATTTCAACTAAAAGAGAATTCAATGACGGACAGATCGTCGCGGCGTGCCTGGTTAAGTTGGTAGTCGGCGAAGGCCTGGGGCAGGCGCTGTTTTTGCCCGGCCATCGGCACAACGTACTGGTCCTTGCGCAATTGGACGAACCGTTTCTTGCCGAACATGCGGTTCTTTTCTGTCCCGACCCAAATGGTCAGGCCGTCGGAGGCTAATCATTTCGCAGGTTGAACGAAGCGGAACGACTGTGACGTTCCGCCCATTGCCGACCGTCATTGTTCCGTCAGTTCCGAGATCGAGTCTTGTTCTCGGCGAGTGAATCCAATACCCATCAACTCAATAACCGCATGTCGATAATGGAGTACAAAATGACGGGCCACATTCCCGGCGTCGATCCGGACGGACTTCTCGAGTACTCCGTGGTTTTCACGGACCGCTCTCTGAACCATATGTCCCAGCGCTTCCAGGGCGTAATGAACGACATTTCGACTACGCTGAAGAGCGTATATGGTGGCGATAGCGTGGTTGTCGTCCCGGGCGGTGGGACCTACGCCATGGAAGCGGTGGCGCGCCAACTGGCGACGGACCGCCGCTGCCTGGTTATTCGGAACGGCTGGTTCAGCTATCGTTGGAGCCAAATCTTCGAGGCTGGGAACATTCCATCCGATGTCACGGTCCTCAAAGCGCGCCCAATCGATACCGGGCGTCAGATGCCGTTTGCACCGGTCCCGATCGACGAGGCGGTCGCCGCGATTGAGAGAGACAAGCCCGATCTTGTATTTGCGCCGCATGTGGAGACGTCGTCCGGAATGATGCTGCCCGATGACTACATGCGGGCCGTGGCCGACGCCGTGCATGCCGTCGGTGGCCTATTCGTTCTTGACTGCGTCGCCTCCGGCACGATCTGGGTCGACATGGCCGCGATCGGCGTTGATGTCCTCATCAGCGCGCCGCAGAAGGGCTGGAGTTCGTCGCCGAGCAGTGGTCTCGTCGTTCTCGGTAGCGACGCCCTCGAACGCGTCAAATCGACGTCCAGTTCGAGTTTCGCCTGTGATCTCGGCAAGTGGCGGCAGATCATGGAAGCCTACGAAAATGGCGGCCATGCCTATCACGCGACGATGCCGACCGACGCCCTGGCCAGGTTCCGGGACACCATGAAGGAAACGGAAGCCTATGGTTTCGACAAGGTCCGTGGCGAACAAATGGACCTGGGGCGCCGTGTCCGGGCCCTTCTGGCCGAACGTCAATTCCGGAGCGTCGCCGCGCCCGGATTCGAGGCGCCGGGCGTGATCGTTTCCTATACGGACGATCCGGACATCCATAACGGCAAGAAGTTCGCCGCCGAAGGATACTGTTGATAAACCCCTGTTGATCGGTTTCTGAGATCGTGATTCCGTTTCCCGAGTGATTCGGTGGAGGGCGGAACGATGATGGGGCGGTTGTCGGACGACCAGGGCAAGTTCT
>Ga0056135_10000038_pt1 | contig 45450 bp, 34 predicted proteins | sample WorMetG1aBELIZE1_FD_67481 | JGI IMG/M metagenome (GOLD analysis project Ga0056135, IMG submission 67481) | Marine gutless worms symbiont microbial communities from Max Planck institute for Marine Microbiology, Germany - Inanidrilus... ...
GCCAACCAAAGCCAAAAACCGCCGCAGCATCTGCCAGTGGCGGCGAATAAACGTCCGCTCTTAATAGAAGCGGACGCCCAAAACACTCTTTCGGACGAGTTTATCAACGATATCGGCCAAACACGGCAAGCCGGTTGCCCATGGTATGGCCCGACAGATCGACCAGGATATCGATCCCGTCGGCGCGAACGAGATCGGCGAGTGCGTCATCCGTATGGCCGCGCACGAACCGCCACTGATCGGCCTCGCCCTGCAGCCACTCGGTGAGGGCGTCGGCAACGCTTAGGTTGGCGTAGCCGTATATCTCGACCTGGCCGCGATCGTGCCCGGAAAGCAGGGTTTCGAAGAAATTCATGCAGGCGTGGCGGCGGAAATCGGCCGAGACGTAGCCGACCCGTATTCGGCGTTCGGGATCCGGATCGTTGTCATGGGGCGTCCAGGCCGCGCTAGCATGGCGGGCCCCCCAGGCCTTGTGTTCGTTCAGCAGGACTGTCTGGTCCAAGCCGTCGAGATTGTTGAGGGCATAGACGAGATTGGAATGAACACCGGGGCGGTCCGCGTCCAGGTCCAAGGCGCGGCGATAGTAGGGTATCGCCTCCGCTGCCCGCCCGGTTTCCTTCAGCACCTCGCCCAGGTTGGAGTGGGGGTCGGCGAACAGGGGGTTGATCTCGATGGTCCGTCTGAGATGGGCCTCGGCATCGCCGTACCGGCCCTGTCTCTGGCGCACAGTTCCGATATTGTTGTGGGCGATGGCGTAATCGGGCATCAATGCCAGGGCGTTTTCCAAGGCCTTTTCGGCCTGGTCGATCCGTCCCATCTCGACCAGGGCGTTGCCCATATTGCTCATGGCCTCGCCATAGTCGGGTTTTTGCCGGAGCGCCTTTTCGAAGTGATCGACCGCCTCGGACAACCGCCCCAGGTTCTTGAGGACGGTGCCGATGTTGTTGTGGGCAGACGGGTAGAACGGCTGCAGTTGAAGGGCGCGGGTATAGGTGAGGCAGGCGTCATCGTCGCGGCCGAGCGACGACAGGGCCGTCCCCATGTTGTTGAGATAGCTGGCCTCGTCGGGGTCGATGGCACAGGCCCGCGCGATCGAGATAAGACCTTCGTCGAGGTTTCCCTGCTGGCACAGGATAACGCCGGCCAGATTCAAGGCGCCGGCGTTTTCGGGTTCGGTTTCCAGGATTTCGAGACAGATCTGCCTGGCCGAATTGAGGTCGCCCCGCTCATGGATCTGTGTCGCCCGTTCGAGACGGCCGTCGGCGTTTTGCGGCCCTTCGCCGGTCACGGCGCGGTTTTGCTGTACGTGGTCATCGCCGGTCAATTAATAGGCCGGATGGACGGGATGGAAAACTGGTTTGAACAGATGACGGCGGGCCAGTTCGCCGTAGCCTGCGAAGACGAAACCGCCGTTCTCGGCAGCCAGCCGATCGCGGTTCTCCCGGTAGAAGGCGGGGATTTCATACCACGGCATGGCCGGGTCGCGGTGGTGAACAACATGCAGGTTGTTGAACAAAAAGAGGAACCCGAAAAAATTACCCGATTCGACGATGGCGGTGCGCGCCTGAGGATCGTCGGCACTGCGATGTTCGGCGAACGAGCGCAGCAACGTCAGCATCAGCCCCGGCCAGGCGAAACAGAGGACGTAGGTCCACCAGGCCAGACCGGCCGCCTCGACGGCCATGAATAGGGCGGCGAGCAGCGCCGCGTGAACGCCCCAGGTCCGAACCGCCTCCCCGTCCAGGCGCAGCAGTTTCGGCACTTCCGTCACGGCCAATCCGCCAACGGCCACCAGCGGACCCAGGATCATGCGCCCGGCCAGCGTTTGGTGGACCAGCAACAGGGCGCGGCCGAGAGAACCGATGCGCCGCCAGCGTTCGGGAGTCACATAGAAGGACTCCGGGTCGTCGATGGGGTCCGTCACGCGGACATCGCGGTGGTGGACTTTATGGAGCCTCTTGTAGAGCGGATAAGGATAAACCAGCCCCAACGGCGGGAAGGCGATCAAGTTCCGAAGCCATTGCGGCCAATTGTAAAGCGCGTGTATGGATTCGTGCTGCAACGAAGTGTGTAGCGCCGTCAGGTAAGCCGCCAATGGAAAGAAAAGGTAGGGAGGTAGCGCCTCATGGCCGAACACCAGCGCACCCCAGCCGGCATAGACCGCCATAGCCAAGACGGCTGTTGGCCCATGAAGGGAATTAAATTGTTCGCTTAGTCCCCGGCCAACGCCGATTGCTGATTGCCTTCCCATTCCATTACGCCGATCACAAAACCTGTAACTGAAAATCCAAAATCCCCCGTATCCCAATTACGGTTTCTTGTCATCAACTTTTTGTGAGCGGTGCCGGAGCCGGACTCGCTGAAATAAGCTGAGTCCGGCTCCGGGTCCCGAAAAAAACGCCGACCCTAAGAGGGTCGGCGAGTTCAACGGGGAGGTTGACCGGGGTGCTCTGGGGGAGGAGCAAGAGGAGAGGTTCACCCCCCGGTCAGTCGCCATAAGACCATCTGTGGGGAAAACCCTCAGTGACCAAGTCACCCAGTCGGAAAAATGCGAAAAACTTTTTTTTGGGGCCCAAATCACGGTCCGATCGGAGCGGTATCGTCAGTTCGGGGTGGCGCGCGGCACCAAGGGCACGAAGGCGACGGGCAGGATTTTCTCGGATTCGACCCGGCCACGTGCATCCTTGCGGAGCAGCACCAACATTTGCCGCGAATGGGGGCGGCCGATGGGAATGACCATGCGCCCGCCGGGTTTCAATTGCTCGACCAGGGTCTCCGGTATCCGTTCCGGCGCGGCGGTGACGATAACCGCATCGAACGGGGCCTCTCCCGGCCACCCACCATATCCGTCGCCGGTAAGCACTTCGACGTTCGAGAACCCGAGACGATCGAGACGCTTGCGGGCGCCATCGGCAAGAACCTCGACTGTTTCGAGGGAATAGACGCGGCCGGCCTCGGCGACCGTCGCCAGCACAGCCGCCTGATATCCACAACCGGTACCGATCTCAAGAATCGTCTCGGCGCCCTCAAGGTCGAGCAGATCGGTCATCAAGGCGACGATATAGGGTTGCGATATGGTTTGGCCGTGCCCGATACGCTGCGGTCGATTGACATAGGCGGCGACCTGATCCTCGGGGCGCACGAATTCGTGGCGAGGTACGGCCTCCATGGCGGCCATGACCCGCTCGGAAAATGCCTGCCGCCCGGTCCAGGACGCCGTATCGCGGGCATCGCTGGCGATTTCCTGCATCAGGCGCCGCCGCGCCTTCTCCAGGCGTTCATCGATCATGCCGATCCTCCGTCGCCATAAGAGTAGCTACGGAAAAACGCCCGGCGCAAGAGACTTGCGGAGGCCGTCCGCTTGCGCCATATGAGGCGCGGAAATTTTATTTTTTTGTTTCGGACACCGGGGACCTTTATCCATGACGAAGGAGACCTTCACCTTTCAGGCGGAAGTGAGCAAGCTGCTCGATATCGTCGCGCATTCGCTTTACAGCCATAAGGAAATCTTCTTGCGCGAGCTCATCTCCAATGCATCCGACGCCTGCGACAAGTTGCGCTACCGGGCCTTGACGGAGCCAGAGCTGATCGCCGGCGACGGCGCATTCGCGGTTTCACTGAACGTCGACAGCAAGGCCAAGACATTGACCGTATCGGACAACGGCATCGGCATGGGCCACGACGAACTGTCGGAGACGCTTGGCACCATCGCGCGCTCCGGCACGCAGGCCTTCATGAACCAATTGAGCCAGGCCAAGAAAGACGACGGCAAGAAGGGGAAGGACGGCAAGGGGCCGGAAGGCGTCGACCTGATCGGCCAGTTCGGCGTCGGTTTCTATTCCGCCTTCATGGTTGCCGATACCGTCACGGTCGTCACCCGCAAGGCCGGCGAAGAGAGCGCCTGGGTGTGGACATCGGACGGCAAGGGCCAGTTCACCATCGAGGAAGGTGAGCGTGCCTCTCGCGGCACAGACGTCATCTTGCACATGAAGAAGGAGGAAAAGGAATTCCTCGAGGCGATGCGCATCGAGACCATCGTCAAGACCTACTCCGATCACATCGGCATCCCGATCGTCTTGAAGCCGATCAAGAAGGACGACGAGGAGCGCACCCTGAACACGGCGTCGGCGCTGTGGACCCGGGATAAGAAGGACATCACCGAAGATCAGTACAAGGAGTTCTACCACCACGCGGCGCACGCCTTCGACGATCCGTGGCTGACGCTCCACAACCGGGGCGAGGGCGTCATGGCCTATACGAACCTGCTGTTCGTGCCCTCGACGCGGCCGTTCGATCTCTTCCATCCCGATCGCAAGACCCAGGTCAAGCTCTACGTGAAAAAGGTCTTCATCACGGACAACTGCGAGGAACTGCTGCCGGGTTATTTCCGCTTCGTCCGCGGCATCGTCGATTCGGAGGATCTGCCGCTCAACATCAGTCGTGAGATGCTCCAGAATAACCCGGCACTGGCCAAGATCCGCAAGGCCCTGGTCAAGCGCCTGATCGGCGAGTTGAAGAAGAAGGCCGAGAAGGTGCCGGAGGAGTACAAGGATTTCTGGGAGAACTTCGGCCCGGTGATCAAGGAAGGTCTCTACGAGGATTTCGAGAATCGCGACAAGCTGATCGAGATCGCGCGGTTTCGTTCGACCCACGGCGACGATCTGATCAGCCTCAAGGATTACGTCGAGCGCCTGCAACCGGGCCAGGACGCCATCTACTACATCACCGGCGAGGATGCCGAACAGGTGGCGCGCAGCCCGCAGCTGGAAGGCTTCCGGGCCAAGGGCGTCGAGGTCTTGCTGCTCACCGATCCCGTCGATGAATTCTGGTTGCCGTCGGTCGGTGAATTCGAGGGCAAACCCTTCAAATCGGCGACCCGCGGCGGGGTCGACCTGGACAAGATCGAGGCCAAGGAAGGTGACGACAAGGCAAAGAAGGACGAGCCGGCGAAATCCGACGTGTCGCCGCTGGTCGCCGCCCTCAAAGTGGCGCTCGGCGATACGGTCAAGGATGTCCGCGCCTCGGAACGGCTGACCGATAGCGCTGTCTGCCTGGTCGCCGAGGAAGGCGACATGGACATACACATGGAGCGCCTTTTGAAACAGCACAAGCAGCTCGACCATTCGACACCGAGGATCCTCGAGGTCAATCCGTCCCACGGCCTGATCAAGGCACTCAACACGGCGGCCCAGGAAGCGGACGGGCTCGATTCGACCGTCGAAGACGCGGCCTGGTTGCTGCTCGACCAAGCCAAGATCGTCGAGGGGGAACCGGTCTCCGATCCGGTCGCCTTCTCACGGCGCATGGCGGCGGTCATGGAGAAAGGCCTGTCCGTCTCCTGACCTTTCGACGCCGTTGGGTTTAATACGAAAAAGAAAAGCCGCGGATTTACCGCGGCGACCGCATCAGCGGTCCAAGTTAAGCCGTGCCGAGAGTGGGGCGCTCTCTTGAGGCCGGCTGACGGCCGTCAAACCTGTCGGGACATTACAGTGTTGCGGACCGTCTCGATTAATTGGGATAGCTCGGCATGGCTCACACCGTCACGAGCCATCATCAAGCCCAAGGTCTTCCCGGACATCAGGTCGCGTAGAGGCGGTTCGTTTCACAGGTCGTTTTTCGTCTTCACCTGGGCTTTCCCCAGGGTCCTTACGTTGCCCATGCTGTCACCTCCCTGGAGGCGAACGGGTTCCAGCGCCGTGGTTCGCTCGTTTACGACCGTATTTCCGATCGGTAACAGTTTTGCTTCGGTTTTGTGACAAATTCGTAACAGGCGGCTGGCGCCCGGGGGGACCTGTGCCTGCCGCGGACTGGCCGCGATCCTTCTCAATGGGAAGCGCGGCCCCATGTCGTCACTTTCTGCACTGTCAATTTTTGTCGAGGCCGACGACGGCAGCACCAACGATATGTCCCGACTGCGCCGACTGCAGGACGATGGCGCAGGCGTCGGCCATGGCATGTTCGACCGGGATATCGATGTTCATGGCCTCGCCGCGCCAGACGGCGATCGGGTTGATGTCGCGGACCACGTTGTAGTAGGCGAGCGTGCGGCCGCTGTTCTCGCCGCGCTCGATCGAGGTCTCGTGCTTGTGGTCGAAGAACACGGAGAGCACGCGCACCTCCTCGTGCATGGCGGTTTCCGGCAAGCCTAGGGACACCCGGCCCTTCGACTGTTTCAGGGCCACCGGCACCCTGGGCAGGCGGTTGGCCTTGGCCAGCACCTCCATGACCTCGGCGCGGTGCGAGCCGACCAGCTGGTAGGTCCCCTGCACCACCATCTGCGGCGTATAGACGTACTTGAGGTCGAAGCGCTTGGCGTATTCGCGCTGGCGCATGCCGTGTTCCGGCCGGGCGAAGGGGTCCTTCCAGCCGATGTAATCCCAGTAATCCACGTGCACGGAGAGCGCCAGCACGTCGTCGCGCTTGGCCAGTTCGCCCAGCATGGCATCGGCCGGCGGACAGGACGAGCAGCCCTGCGAGGTGAACAGCTCGACCACCGTCAAACGCTCGCCGGCCCAAGCCGGCAGCGCCGCCGTCACGGCCGCCAAGGCCAGCACGAACGCCAGCAGGGAATTTCGCAATGCCAACATAAACCGTGTGGATACAGGAAGCGGCCGTCGGCGGCCAATCACATGCGAGTGAGACCGCCAGCGCCGTTCCCTTTTCACGGGGAAGTGATCATCCGGCCCGGCAACGGCCGACCCACCAAGCAAGTCGCACCTGGTCATAGCCTTAGGCCGCATCGTTCATCATGCGCCGGAGCACGTAGTGGAGGATGCCGCCGTGCAGGTAGTAATCGACCTCGTCGAGCGTATCGATGCAACAGAGCAGCCTGTGTTCCGCCGTCGATCCGTCGGCCCGGGTGATGACCATGTTGACGTCCATACGCGGCGTGATTCCGCCGGCGAGGCCGGTCAGATCGACCGTCTCCGAACCATCGAGATTGAGCCCCTCGCGGGTGACGCCGTCGGGCAGCTGCAGCGGCAGGACGCCCATGCCGACCAGGTTGGAGCGGTGGATGCGCTCGAAGCTCTCGACGATGACCGCCTTGATGCCCAAGAGGCTGGTCCCCTTGGCCGCCCAGTCGCGCGACGACCCGGTGCCGTATTCCTTGCCGCCGAAGACGACCAGCGGCACGCCCTCGTCCCGGTAGCGCATGGCGATGTCGTAGATGCTGCCTTCGTCGCCTGACGGGAAATGCTTGGACAAACCGCCCTCGGTGCCGGGGACCATCAGGTTCTTGATGCGGATGTTGGCGAAGGTGCCGCGCATCATGACCTCGTGGTTGCCGCGCCGAGCCCCGTAGGAGTTGAAGTCCTCGGGCCGCACTTGGTAGCCGAGCAGGTATTCACCGCCGGGGCTATCCTTCTTGATGGCGCCGGCCGGGCTGATGTGGTCGGTGGTGATGGAATCGCCCAAAACCAACAAGGGTCTCGCGCCGGTGAAGTCCTCGGGCTCGTTGGGTTCGGGGCCCATGTCCTCGAAATAGGGTGGGTGCTTGACGTAGGTGGAGCCGTCCTGCCACTGGTAGATGCTGCCGCCCGACGTCGTAATGTCGCGCCACGCCTCCGGCCCTTCGTAGACATTGGCGTACCGTGCCTCGAACATGCTTCGGTCGACGCAGGCCGCGACCGTGTTGGCGATCTCCCGGTTCGTCGGCCAGATATCCTTGAGATAGACCGGCTCGCCCTCGGCGCCCTTGCCGAGCGGATCGGTGTAGAGGTCGCGGGTCATGGATCCGGCGATGGCGTAGGCGACGACCTGCGGCGGCGAGGCCAGGTAGTTGGCCTTCACATGGGGATTGATGCGACCCTCGAAGTTGCGGTTGCCGGACAGCACTGCCGCCGCGATCAGGTCGCCGTCTTCGATGGCGGCGACGATGGGGTCGGCCAAGGGGCCCGAGTTGCCGATACAGCTGGTGCAGCCGAAGGCGGCGATGTGGAAACCGAGGCCTTCCAGGTCGTCCAGCAGCTCGGCTTTTTTCAGGTAATCCTCGACCACCTGCGAGCCAGGCCCGAAGGAGGTCTTGACCCAGGGTTTGGTTTTCAGGCCTCTGGCCACCGCGTTCCTGGCCAGGAGCCCGGCCGCCACCAGCACGGACGGGTTCGAGGTATTGGTGCAGGACGTGATGGCGGCGATGGCCACGTCGCCGTCCTTGAACTGGTAGTCCGCACCCTCGACCGGTCGCGCCCGCGGCTCCGAGGCGCCGGCCATGGTCTGAAGCGTATCGGCGAAGCCTTGGGCAGCGGCCGACAGCGCGATACGGTCCTGCGGGCGTTTCGGCCCGGAGACGGCGGGCTCCACCGTCGAGATGTCGAGTTCGAGGGTATCCGTGAACGCGGGCTCCGCCGTCGCCGCGTCGCGCCACAGACCCTGCTCTTTCGCATAAGCCTCGACGAGTTGGATGGTGTCGCCGTCGCGGCCGGTCAGTTCCATGTACTTCAGGCACTCGGCGTCGACCGGGAAGAAGCCGCAGGTGGCGCCGTATTCGGGCGCCATGTTGGCGATGGTCGCCTTGTCGGCCAGCGCCAGCTCGTCCAGGGCGGACCCAAAGAACTCGACGAACTTGCCGACCACGCCCTTCTCGCGCAGCATCTCGACGACGCGCAAGACGAGATCGGTCGCCGTCGTCCCTTCTTTCAGATTGCCGGTCAGCTTGAAGCCAACGACTTCCGGGATGATCATGGACACGGGCTGGCCGAGCATGGCCGCTTCCGCCTCGATGCCGCCGACGCCCCAGCCGAGAACGGCCATGGCGTTGACCATGGTGGTGTGGCTGTCGGTGCCGACCAGGGTGTCGGGCATGACCACGGTGCGCCCGCCCTCGTCCTCGGTCCAGGCCACCTTGGCGAGGTACTCCAGGTTCACCTGGTGGCAGATGCCGGTGCCCGGCGGCACCACGGTGAAGTTGTCGAAGGCGGTCTGGCCCCACTTCAGGAACGTGTAGCGCTCGCCGTTGCGCTCGAACTCCTTCTCGATATTCTTGGCCATGGCGTCCGGCGTTCCGGCGAAATCGATCATCACCGAGTGGTCGATGACCAAGTTGCAGGTGGAGAGCGGATTGATCTTGGAAGGGTCGCCACCCATCTTGGCCATGGCGTCGCGCATGGCGGCCAGGTCGACGACGGCCGGCACGCCCGTGAAGTCCTGCATGAGGACGCGGGCCGGCCGGTAGGCGATCTCGTGGGTCGAGCGGCGCTCCTTGAGCCAGTCGGCGACGGCCTTGACGTCGGCCTCGGTAACACTGCGTCCGTCCTCGTAGCGGAGCAGGTTCTCGAGCAAGACCTTCAAGGTATTCGGCAGGCGCGAGACGTCGCCCAATCCGGCCTCCCCGGCCGCCTTCAAGCTGAAATAGTCGTATTCCTTGCCGTTAACCTCGAGCGTCCGACGCACGCCCAGCGAGTCGCGACCGGTAATTCCCACGGCTGATCTCCTCTCGGAATTTCCTTTTGCAGTGAACCGGCCCAGAGTCACCACAAACGGCCGGATTGATCCAGGGCCAAGGACGCTTGGGCGGCGGTCGTCATTTCCGCAGCCGAAAAGACGATTTTTGCTGCGTTTCCATAACGAATGTCCACTTTTTCGGGAAAATCCCGGTCGTCATTTGTCGGCATCCTGCTGAAACTCCAATCCGGTGAAACCCGTTCCAATACACACCGAAACACGCCGTCGCTCCCTGCTTTCGTTCCGCTGCCGGTCATCGTCCTCGCGATCATCGAATATCGGAATTTATACTATGATTAGGTATTGATTGTTAAGTCAAAAAGGCCTTCCCTTGCGGCCCGAGATTGCGGTCACTGTCTGTTCCGGCGCCATGAATCGATGGGAATCGGTGGTGCGGACGTCTTCGGCAGTTCCTCCCCCCGTCGGCAATACGGGGCTTTCTTGGTCGAGGGCCGCTCAATCCGATATGCGGACCTAGGACGTCATCCGTTTCTTCGTCTGGGTTTGACCCGAACGGACTTTGGACAAGCCGCGCTTAGTGGATGAGCACCTGTAAACACGCTGGCGGTCGTCTTTACTGAGGCCAGAGCGCAGTTTGAGGATGGAACTGCGACCAGGCAAACCAGAATGCCTGATGGCTACCAAGATCAGCACCATTTGCACCTACAGCTTTTATGCCACCGGCCTCAAGTTGCAGACGAACATTTTCAAAAGCAATCTCATCGCCTTTTTTCAATGCCACGAATGCCTTGCTTCGCTGAAATGCCACCGGTTTACCAGACGCCGTTATGACGCCAATGATATCTTCGTGAACCGGCAAACGTGGATCGACATCACCGACCGGAAATATCGGACCATTGGCATCCCGGCCATTGCGAAAATCAAAATCGCGACCAAGTGCGAGCGCCTCGACCAGCACGGTTGTTTCAGGGTGTTCTTTCTTCCAGCTACCCCAGTCGGTGGTAACGACACTGGCTTGCTTCAGTTGCAAATTTTTCTCCGCAAGTGGCCCCGTCACCGCGTTGCCCAAAAACGTATCGAACACCGAATATGTATTGACGTCGTACATCACCTTATTGGACCGGATTAAAAGTCCTGACGTGCGCAGTATGGGCCGGTCAATTCCGTCAGGCAGTTGGTCGGTGAAATAGGCCTGCGCCGCACCGCACAAAGTACAATATGGAATTCCGAGATGCCTTCCGCCGAGTGTATCGTTGACCATCTCGCGTACTTCCATGATGCGTCGCGGATAGGCCCGGTACTCACCGTTTAACCCGATACCAAAAACGATATCGTCGTCTTTAAGCCACGTGGCATCTTTTGCCGTACTCACTTTGGGGTTGTCGGCTGCAGGAATGCAGTTGCACAGATTATCTGTCCTATCGTACTTGCGGTCATCAATCAGCACGCCACCCCATGAAACGTGTCTCCAGTCGATATCGCCTTCAACGAAGATCTTTTCCCAGCCAGGCACAAAACTCGTAAATATGGCTCGCTTTACCCGCAAATAATCAGGGGGTGCTGGAATATCCCATGCAATGAGATGATCCGTTACCACGCCCCAATGGTTTCCAATTGGCGACTGAATACCCAGCAACTTGGAGGCAGCATTGGTAAGTTCTGCGTTCAACTGGGGACCGGATACGAACCGCATCAAATCGGCGATGAGCCAGACCATCCGTGGATCTTTTGACTCGACGATTTCGTTCAGGGCCGTCGTCTGAACTTTCGCCAGGTTTGGGGCGATGCAGGAAATTGATATTGAAACTGGTCGTCACCGCGAGCTTGACCTCGCCGACGGCACTCAGCACGACGGCATACATGTTGGCGTCGGCGAGCATCATCATGGTCGGCCCCGACACGGTACCGCCCGGCCGGAGCATGTCCTTCCTATAGGGTAACCGCATGACCGCCGTACCCTTTCCAATCTCATCGAGGACGAGGCCCGAGTCCAATGCCCAGGGCATTTCTGTTTCCAGAAGCCGCTCGAATTCGGTGATCGTGATTTTCGGCATTGGTCCCTCCAATTTCGCCATTGCCGTATTTACGTTTACGTTAACGTAAAGCCATTGGCAACGCCGGTGATTGTCGGCGTCGAACGTTTCGATACGGCTCGCGAAGCCAGCACTGATGGTTCTACCGACCTGATCATCCTTGACCTCAACCTGCCGGGCTATAACACCAAGAAGGACCTGGAGGCGTTCGTCACAGGTGCCGCGCCCGACGACCGAGTGCATTTGCAGATCATGGCCGAGAAGCTGCGAAAATCGGCGGGCCGTTGGTAGACCCAATCCGATGCCAGCGCTCCGGTCTCCGCCTCCCTCTTCAAGCTGGTAAAACTCCTCGAAGATCCGCTCCCGCATGCCTTCGGGTATACCCGGCCCGGTATCGTGGATTTCCAGGCGCAATGCGCCGGCCCGGCACCGCGCACCAAACAGGACGCCGCCCGCAGGCGTGTGCCGGACCGCATTCGAGAGTACGTTCCGCACGATCCTGTTGAATAACACTGGATCGGTCCTGACCCGGACGTGAACGGCGACAAAACGAAAGCGCAACCCCTTTCCTTCCGCCTGGGTCCGGAACTCGGCAACGAGGGGTTCGAGAAGTGTATCCAATGAGATGGTCACGACCTGAGGAACCACGTCACCGACCTCGAGGCGCGACAGATCGATCAACTGGCCAAGCATGGAACGCATCGATTCCTTAGCAGCCCGCAAGTCGCGGACAATGGCCTTGGCCCGCGGGCTGATGTCCTCGCGGCCAAGCATTCCAGCGAAAAGCGAAATCGCCTCGAGCGGCTGCTGTAGGTCGTGACCGGCGGCAGCGAGAAACTTCGATTTGCCGAGGTTCGCCTGTTCCGCCGAGAGGCGGGCCGCTTCAAGGTCGCGGGTTCGCTCATCGACCCGCTTCTCCAACATTAGGTTGGCGTCCCGCAGGCGATTTCCGAGGGCTTCGAGTTCACGGACCTGACTGTCGACCCGCCGGACCATGGGGCGAAAAATCACGAAGGCCTCGATAACGAGCAGGGACAATGTCGCCATTACGGTAATCGTTTGAATAATCAGCAGTTGTGTCAGCGCTGTTTCGCCCTCGGCTTGTTGGCGTTGGACGACACGGTCGAGCGATTCGAGCAACCGTCCCGGCCCCTCAACCAGGACATAGCGAACGGCTTCAGATGAAGTATCGATCGCCCGACCCGGAACCGAGGTGATCTTTCGCAGAGAAGTGACGTATTGACGAACCTGCCGATCGACTTCCCAGGGCTCGTCGAAATACATGGTCCTGACCGCATCCGGCAGCACTGTTGGCAAGTTGCGTTCAGGGTCGCCCCGGCTCAAACCTGCGTGGTCGCGCTCCAGCTCGTCGACAACCTCGATCAATGCCCCCCTCGCCCGTTCGAAACGAATGTTCGAGGAGGCATGGGCCATCTGTTCGACGAACAGGGCGGCGCGCTGGGTAAGCATGCGCTGGCGCCCGCTGATATTGATCAGTGCCGCCATGCTTTCGTGCTGGCGGATGACGAGATTGAAAAAAACGTACCCGGACGCGACCAGACCCGCCACGATCATCAAGGCCAGTACGTAGCGGCCCGTCATCCAGCGTGCACGTGCCCCCTCGCCCCAATAAGAATCCTTCATTCGAACTCCCTAGCCTCCGGCGGGTTCACTCTGGCGTCTCGGAAACCTTAAGGGTTTCGGTCGTCGACGACAAATTCGGGAAAACCTCGGAGGCCGACAAGGCATTTGGGTAATGCCTTTGGGATTAGATAAAAAAGATGAATCTTTTTTGTCGGATTAACCTAGATCAATCGTTCCCCCAATTTTATTGTGTAAATTACCTCCTTCAAGAGAGCGTCGGGATTTCGCCGCGTGAACCATCAGATATCGAGAGCGGATCTGTTTCGAGGGAGGATCGACAAACGGTCGGCGCCGTTGCGACCGCCTTGAGCCCGTTCCGACCGCCCGTTCGTCAATTTATGTGGCCGCACCGGCGCCTGCGTAGAGGCTTGCGATGAACAGATCATCGTGGTCGGCGCCGGTGGATTTCCCGAGATCGATTTTTCGGCTGGCGAATGCACCTTCTGCGGTGCCTGTGTCGACGCGTGCGTGACTGGCGCGCTTGGACCAGTCGTTAATGACGACGATTCGCCCCAGCAGCCTTGGAAATTCGAAATCGATGTGTCGGAAGCCTGCATGTCGGTGCAAGGCGTGATCTGCCGAGTCTGCCCCGAACACTGCGATGTCGGCGCTATCCGCTTTGCGACTCCCGCCGCCATTGGCTGCCCAGAAATCGACAATCAGAAGTGCACGGGCTGCGGCGCTTGTGTGGCGCCCTGCCCGACCGGAGCCATTTCAATTCAACCCGCGGGATGAAAGGTCAAGAATGAACGAAACCCAGAACAACGAGTTTCACGTCTGCGGAGTCTTGGTGCAATCCCGCCCCGACGACATCAACGCCGTTGAGGCCGGGTTACTCAAGATACCAGGTGTGGAAATTCACGATCGCGCCGAGGACGGGCGCCTGATCGTGACCATCGAAGACACTGAAGACGCACCGGCGAGCAGTTCGCTGGCCGATGTTTACAAGGTAGACGGCGTGCTTGGCGCATCGCTGGTCTACCACCAATGGGATGTAGAAGATGATCAGCCGTCGGAGGGCATCACATCATGAAAATGAATAGACGCGACTTCATCAAGACCAACGCTGTCGCTGCCACCGCCGCGGCCGCGGGTATGGCCTTACCCGCGACCAAGGAGGCGGAAGCGGCAACGGCCGGCATTCGATGGGACAAGGGCGTGTGCCGGTTCTGCGGAACCGGTTGCGGCGTCCTGGTCGGCACCAAGGACGGACGGGTTGTCGCCACACAAGGTGACCCGGACGCTCCCGTCAACAAGGGCCTCAATTGCATTAAGGGTTATTTCCTCTCCAAGATCATGTATGGCGAAGACCGCCTGACCAAACCCTTGCTGCGTGGCAAAGGCGGCAAGTTCGACAAGAACTCGAACGAATGGTCCGAAATCACCTGGGACCAAGCTTTCGACATCATGGCCGAAAAGTGGAAAGCCGCCATCGATCCGGAAGACCCGAAAGGTGCCACCAAGGTCGGCATGTTCGGTTCCGGGCAATGGACGATCTGGGAAGGCTACACGGCCGCCAAGTTCATGAAGGCTGGATTGCGTTCCAACAACATCGACCCCAACGCGCGCCACTGCATGGCGTCCGCGGTCGGTGCCTTCATGCGCGCCTTCGGCATCGACGAACCGATGGGTTGCTATGACGACCTCGAGCACGCCGATGCCTTCGTGCTGTGGGGTGCCAACATGGCCGAAATGCACCCGATCCTGTGGTCCCGCCTGACCAACACCAGGCTGACCAAGAAGGGCTCACAGGTGCATGTGCTGTCGACCTTCGAAAACCGCAACTTCGAACTGGCCGACAACGGCATGGTGTTCGTACCGCAAACGGACTTGGCGATTCTCAACTACATCGCCAACTACATCATCGAGAACAAGGCCTACAACAAGGAGTTCGTCGAGAAGCACGTCAACATCACCAAGACCGTCACCGACATCGGCTATGGTCTTCGCCCCGAGCATCCGTTGGAGAAGAAGAAAACGGGCAAAGGCGGCAAGTTGACCAAGATCAGCTTCGACGAATACGCCAAGGCGGTCTCCAAGTACACGCTCGACTACACCTCCAAGCTGTCCGGCGTGCCGAAGAAGAAACTCGAGAAGCTGGCCAAGGTCTATGCCGACCCCAATATCAAGGTCGCATCCTACTGGACCATGGGCTTCAACCAGCACACCCGCGGCGTCTGGGTCAACGGGCTGCTCTACAACGTGCACCTGTTGATGGGCAAGATCGGCGAACCGGGCAACAGCCCGTTCTCGTTGACCGGCCAGCCTTCGGCCTGCGGCACGGCCCGCGAAGTCGGGACCTTTGCCCACAGGCTGCCGGCCGACCTCGTCGTCATGAAGCCGAAGCACCGCGAAGCGGCCCAGAAGATCTGGAAGATTCCGGAAGGGTCATTCCCGGCAAGCCGGGCTATCACGCCGTGCTGCAGAACCGCATGCTGAAGGACGGCAAGCTCAACGCCTACTGGGTGCAGTGCACCAATAACATGCAAGCCGCCCCCAACATGAACGAGGAAGGCTATCCGGGTTATCGCAATCCCGATAACTTCATCGTCGTGTCGGATCCCTACTTCACGGTGACGGCTCAGGCTGCCGACCTCGTCCTGCCCACCGCCATGTGGATGGAAAAGGAAGGAGCCTACGGCAACGCCGAACGGCGCACCCAGTTCTGGCGCCAGCAGGTCAAGCCGCATGGCGAATCGAAGTCCGACTTCCTGCAGATCGTCGAGTTCTCGAAGCGCTTCAAACTGTCGGACGTGTGGCCGAAAGCGGTCATCGCGGCCAGCGGTTATTCGCCCGACAAGAGCCTCTACGAAGTCCTTTACGCCAACGACCAGGTCAACAAGTTCCCGGTCGAGGAAATCAAGGACGGCGCCGGCAACGTCTACGACAACGAAGAAGCGGCGGCGCTCGGCTACTACGTCCAGAAGGGCCTCTACGAGGAATATCGGCGCTTCCAGTTCGAAGGACCGAAGCCGGGTCACGAGATGGCCGAATTCGACGTCTACCACAAGGCCCGTGGCCTCAGGTGGCCGGTCATCGACGGCAAGGAGACCCTGTGGCGGTTCCGCGAGGGCTACGACCCGCACGTGCCGAAAGGCGCCGGGGTCAAGTTCTACGGCACGCCCGACGGCAAGGCGAATATCATCTTCGCGCCGTACGAGCCGGCCGCGGAAAGCCCGGACAAGGAATACGACCTGTGGCTCTGCACCGGCCGTGTCCTTGAACACTGGCACTCGGGCTCGATGACCCGCCGGGTTCCCGAACTCTATCGGGCCTACCCCGACGCCAAGGTCTACATGCATCGTGACGACGCCAAGGCGCGCGGCCTCAAGCGCGGCATGGAGGTCAAGTTGCAGACCCGGCGCGGCGAATTGCTGACCCGTGTCGAAACCCGCGGAAGGAACAAGGTGCCGAAAGGCCTGATCTTCATTCCGTGGTTCGACGCCTCGCAACTCGTCAACAAGCTCACTCTTGATGCGACCGATCCGCTCTCCAAAGAGACGGACTTCAAGAAATGCGCTTGTAAGGTGGTCAAGGCCTAGACCGTACCGTCGAAGCGGACCCGCGGGAAACCGCGGGTCCGTAGCGAACGATGCCGAAGGATCAATTAGGTGCGCCAAGAGCAAGAAAATAACCGCAAGACCGTCAGCCGCAGGAAGTTCCTCACCGACGCGGCGAGGAAGGCCTGTGGCGCCGGAATTGCGGGGCTGGGACTGGTATTCTTAGCCAAGCAAGCCCAATCCCTGCCCGCGACAGCGATCCGGCCGCCGGGCGCCGGCACCGAGAGCGAATTTCTCGGCGCCTGCGTGCGTTGCGGCCTGTGCGTCAATGACTGCCCCTACCCGACCCTCAAGTTGGCCGAACTCGGTGAAGACGTCGCCGTCGGCACTCCCTACTTCGTGGCCCGCGATTACCCGTGCGAGATGTGCGAGGATATCCCTTGCGTCGTCGCCTGCCCGACCGGTGCGTTGGACAAGCGGTTGACCGATATCAACGACGCCCGCATGGGCCTCGCGGTGCTCATTGACGAGGAGACCTGCCTCAACTTCCTAGGTCTCCGTTGCGACGTCTGTTACCGGGTCTGCCCGTTGATCGGAGAAGCGATCACCCTCGTGCGGGAAGCCAACCTCAGGACCGGCAAGCACGCACGCTTCATTCCTACCGTACATTCCGACAAGTGTACCGGTTGCGGAAAGTGCGAGCGCGCCTGTGTCCTCGAGGAAGCGGCCATCAAGGTGATACCGGGACCGCTCGCCAAGGGCGCGATCGGTAAACACTACCGCCTGGGTTGGGTTGAGAAGAAGTCTCGGGGCGAGTCGCTGATCAAGGGAATCGTCGATCTGCCCGATCGCATGCCGGAGGTTAAGCCATGACCGCCAAAGCGAATCCGGGCCATGAGGCGGTTGAGGTCAAAGGCTGGTTCGGGGCCCACAAGTGGCTGCTGGCGAGGCGTTTCTCGCAAGTTGCCATCCTGGCCCTGTTCCTCGTCGGCCCTCTGTTCGGCTACTACATCGTCAAAGGGACGATCGCGTCCAGCCTGACATTGGACGTGCTCCCCCTTACCGATCCGTTCATGCTCATCCAGTCCTGGCTTGCAGGACACCAGTTGGAAAGCACGGCTCTGATCGGTGCGGCGATCGTCGTTGTCACGTACTTGATCGTCGGCGGGCGGGTCTATTGCTCGTGGGTCTGCCCCGTCAATATCATCACCGACGCCGCACACTGGGTGCGCCAGAAACTCGACATCCGGGGCGGTCTCAAGCTGACCCGGGGGGCGCGTTATTGGCTCCTGGGCACGGCATTGGTGACGGCGTTTGCCGGCGGCATCATCGCCTGGGAACTGGTCAACCCGGTAACGCTTGTTTTCCGGGCCCTGGTCTTCGGCGTTGGTTGGGCATGGGGCGCGGCCCTGGCCGTATTCCTGTTCGACCTATTCGTCAGCGAACGCGGCTGGTGCAGTCACTTGTGCCCGGTCGGCGCGTTCTACAGCCTGCTCGGGTCATCGGCGGTCCTTAGGGTCCGCGCAACGCGGCGAGACGCCTGCAACAATTGCATGGACTGCTTTGCCGTCTGCCCCGAACAACAAGTGATCACGCCGGCTCTCAGGGGTGCGGACAAGGGCGTCGGCCCCGTCATACTGTCGCCCAATTGCACCAACTGCGGCCGTTGCATCGACGTTTGCAGCCTCGACGTGTTCGAGTTCGGCACGCGTTTCAACAATCGTTCGCTCACGACGGACAACAAGGAGAATGGACCGGTACTCGGTAAGGCCGCCTGACCGCGGTTGCCGGTACCGGGATTTGGGAACATGGATTTTTCGAGATTTCGATCAGGAGGTACCATCATGAAACGACTGATGATCACGACTGCGGTGGCTTTCGCTGTAGCGATCGCAGCCGGATTTTCGGGAACGCCCGCCTTGGCGGACGGCGCCACGTCTCTCCGAGGCAAGGTCGACTTACCGACGCAGGAAGCGCCGGCGCCGGTCTACAAGCTCAGCCTCAACCAGGAGAGCTTCCCGCGCAACTTCAAGGAACAACCGCCGCTGACACCGCATAAGGTCGAGAAATACAGGATCAACCTGAAGGCCAATGGCTGCCTGAAGTGTCACGACAAGGACACCTACAAGGAAGAGGACGCGCCTTTGGCTGGCAAGAGCCACTACATGGGCAAAAACGGCAAGGAGATGGAGACCATCAACATGGGTCGCTATTTCTGTAACCAGTGCCACGTGCCGCAGGTTGACGCCAAGCCGTTGGTGGCCAACACCTTCAAGGGCGTGCCTGTAAAATAACGAAGATAAGCGCCTGAAATTCGGCTGCATGCCGGTACCCGGAACGATTTTCGGGTACCGGCACAGCCTTGGCGTTGAAAGGCGCAAGGGTTTACCTCTGGGGAACGGAGCAATCTTTCGCATGAAAAAGGTAAGGTTATGACAAGCGAGGAACGAAACACGCAATCCAGAGGTTTCTTCGGCCGGTTCTGGAAGGCCATTTGGTCACCCACCTCGAAATACTCCCTCGGCGCCCTACTCGCCGGCGGCATCGTCCTCGGTGTCGGTGGATGGGGTGCTTTCAACTGGTCCATGGAACTAACCAACACGGAGACCTTCTGCATCACCTGTCACGAGATGCGGGATTTCGTGTTCGAGGAATACAAAGAGACGATTCACTACAACAACCGCACGGGCGTGCGCGCTACCTGCCCAGATTGCCACGTTCCCAAGGAGTGGATTTACAAGGTCCGACGCAAGATCCAGGCCTCCAACGAGCTCTATCACAAGGCGTTGGGCTCCATCGACACTCAGGAAAAATTCGAGGAGAAACGCCTGCAATTGGCGAGAAACGTTTGGAAGGCCATGAAGGAGACGGACTCGCGCGAATGCCGCAACTGTCACAGCTACGAATTCATGGACATGACCAAACAGGAGCGCCGCTCCCAGAAACGGCACGCCAAGGGCCAAAAGAAAGGCGAAACCTGCATCGATTGCCACAAGGGCATCGCCCACGAATTGCCCGAAGGCTGGGACGAAGAAGAGGAAAGCTAAACCGGCCCGGTGCCGGTCACGGCGCCCGAGGAGAATTAGGAGAACCGGCCGGTTAGGGCCGGTTCTTTTTTATGCTCCGTTGGTCCTGAGCCGGAAGTCGTAGCCCTGCCCCTTCAAGTCCTCGCCCAGGGCCTCGACATAACCGCGGTCGACGGGCACCTCGGCGAGTGTGCCGAGAAGTTCGACACCCAACGGCGTGAATTTGAAGGCCGGCAGCGTGAACATCGTGCTTTCGGGGTGACGGACGATCAAGTTGAAGCCGCGGAAATCGAAGGTCAATCCCTTGGTCGGGGCATAGAAGGTCACACTCAGGTCTTCCGACTGCTGGACCAGGCTGAGGACCTGCAACCGGGCGATATCATCCTGGGAAACGCCGTAGTCGTCGAAATGATTGCGACCGCCGATCTTGATCAGGTAACCGGTCGGAAAAGAGATCCGTCCGACGCGTTCCCAAAGATCGATATCGCCCGCCGTCATCTCGGCGAGGCATTCGACGGCCTGGATGCTGAACGTCCCCGGCGCCATCTGTTCGCGGGCCAGCACATGCCCCCAGACCTGATGCATGTCCGGATTGCTGACATCCTTCGCCAAGTCGATGAAGCGGACCAGCCAATCCTCGTCGACGACCGGTTCCTCGGCGCCCGCTTGTTCGACGCCAGCCGCCTCGAAGGCCGCCTGTGCGACGGACTCGATGTTTTGCTGGCGCCGGAGTTCCATGGCGACAAGCCGCTGGTTGAGGCGGTCGCGAAGCGCCTTGTCCGCAATACCGCCCGCGACCTCGCCCGGCTGGTATTGCGCACCCAGGACCCGGCTCAGGCTGTCTGACACCCGCTTGACGGAGTCGGGGGGGCCATTCTCGGCGACCTTCGCGGCACCTTCAGGGGCCGTGGTTTCGGTATCCGTATCGGCCACGTTAAGTATCCTCCTCGATGCGGTTTAGGGTACTCAATCCGAAGTCGTGTAACGCAAGGTATAGCGCCGGAACGACGAGCAATACCAGTACCGTCGACGCCAGCAGCCCGAAAACGAGACTGGTGACGAGCGGGATCAGAACCTGCGCCTGGATGTTGGTTTCGGAGAGGATCGGCAGCAACCCGGCCAACGTCGTCAACGATGTCAGAAGGATCGCACGGAACCGCGCCCGGCTGGCTTTCGGTGCCGCCTCGGCGATGGTCATGCCCTCTCCAACCATGCGTTTGACGAAATTGACCAGCAGGATCGAATCGTTGACGACGACGCCGGCCATGGAAACGAATCCGAGCATACTCGGCATGGTGAAATCGAGCCCCATGATCAGGTGACCGGCAATGGCGCCAATGAAAGCGAACGGAATGGCGATCATGACGATCAACGGTTCGACAAAGCTTCGGAACTGGAAACTGAGCAGCAGGAAGACGCCGATCAGGCCGATCAGGAACCCCTTGGCCGTTGAACGCTGGGTCGTTTGCGCCTCTTTCTTCTGACCCTCGAGAGCCAAGCTGACGCCCGGGTAGCGCTCCAACAGGCCGGGAATGAACTTTTCGAGGGTATCGGCGACGATGGCGTCCGCATTACCGATGCGACGGTCGACGTCGCCTTGGATGGTCACCGTCCTGAGGCCGTTGACGCGGTTGATACGCGACACCCCGCGCGCCGTCTCGGCGTCCGCGACGACGGTGATCGGAACCAAATCGCCAGACGGTGTGGCGACGGTGAAATAGTCGAGATCGGCTAGTGAATTGCGATCGGCGGCGACCAAACGAACGTCGACCTCGTAGGATTCCGACCCGACCTGGATTTCGCTGACGGTGGTGCCGAAAAAGGCCGTGCGCAACTGATCGGCAATCATCCGCGCGTCGATACCCAGTGTCGACGCGCCCTCCTTAAGGCGCAGCCGAACCTCGCGTTTTCCTGGCCTGAGATCATCGCCGATATCTTGGGCGCCACGGTAGCGGCGCAGCCAATCCTGCAGTTCTTCGGAAGCCTTTTTGAGCGTAATCAGGTCATTGCCTTTGAGCCGTATGTCGATGGCCAAGCCGCCTGGGCCGATGACGGGTTCGGTGAATTTGAGACCGATGACGTCCGGGATGTCGCCGGTTTCCTGGCGCCACAGATTGAGGATTTCGTCGATGGTGGATTCGCGTTGTTCCGCACCAACCAGGTCGACGGTGACGGTAGCAACATGAGCCCCCTGTTCGAACGCATCGACGTTCTTGTTGAACTGCAAAGTGACGTTTTCGATGAGCCCCGTGCCGTCCAGTTGACGCTCCTTGAGCTTGTCTCCGACTGTATCGAGTGCATCGACAATTCGCCCGACGACCGCTTCGGTTCGCGCCAACGGCGTGCCCTGCGGGAGCAAGACGCGGACCTCCAGCGTATCCCCTTCGATATCGGGAAATACGGTGAACTTGAGAATGCCGCCGACCGGAAGGGAAACGGCAAACAGGAAGACCCCGACGGTGACACCGATGGTCAGATAGCGCCATTCGATGCAGCGGTCGGCAATCCGCCCGACGACGCGTTCGCGTACATCCTCAAGCCAGGCATTGACCCGTTGTTGCACACGACCGCCCGTGCGAGTCCCCTTTCCCATGGCGTGGTTTAGGTGACTGGGCAGGATGAGGAAGGCCTCGATCAGGCTGATCGACAGCACGAACAGCATGACAACGGGAACGACCTTGAGGATCTGCCCGATATCTCCCTTGAGGAAGGCCAGGGACCCGAATACGCAGGCCGTCGTCGTAAAGGACGCGAGAATGCTGGGAAACACCTGGCGCGCGCCCTCCGTTGCCGCATCCAGCGGGCTAAGCCCGTTTTGCCGCAAGGCGGCGACGTTTTCCGAGATGACAATGGCGTCGTCCATCAGGAGCCCGATGGCGATTAGCAATCCGACCATGGTCAGCATGTTGATCGAATAATCCATCAACAGCATCAGGGCGATGGCGCCGAGAAACGACACCGGCAATCCCATGGCAACCCAGAAGGAATATCGAAAACCGAAGAACAGCCAGAGGACCAGAAAGACCAGGAACAGGCCCTGAATGCCGTTCTTGACGAGAAGATTGAGGCGGTCACGAACGATCGACGAAAGGTCCTTGGTGACTTCCATCTCGACGCCGGGGGGCGCAATCTGGCGCTCATGCTTGAGGAATGCGTTGATGGCGTCGATGGCATCCAAAGTGTCCTCGGTGTCGGTTTTCGAAACCTCCAGAAGGGCCGCCGGTCTGCCGTTGAACAGGATCTTGTCCTCGTCCAGTTCAAAACGGTCGGTGATCGTTGCAATGTCGCCCAAATGGACCTGTCCACCCTGCTCGCCTGAAACCACGACCAGATCGAGAAACTCGAACAGTCGTTTGCGTTCGTCAGCAAAGCGGACCAGAACCTCCCGGTCCGAGGCCTTGATGCTGCCGGCCGGCAAATCGACGCTTTGGCGAGATATGGCGTCGGCGATGTCCGATGTGCTGAGACCGAACTGCCGGAGTGTGCCGTCCGCCAACTCGATGCGGATCTGGTGGTCGGAAAAACCGCTGATCGAGACCTTGGAAATGCCACCCCATTGAAGCATGCGGTCCTTGACCGCTTCAGCGTAGGCCTTGAGCCGGGGGCGGCTTTCCGGGCCGGTGATGGCGACCGAGGCAACGAAGTCCGTACGCCCCAACTGTCTGATGATCGGCGTTTCGGCCTTATCGGGAAAATCATCAATGGCGTCGATTTCCGTGCTCACCTCGGCAAAAAACCGGTCCAGGTTCTGGCCTTCGGACATCTCGACGACGGCCCGGCCGATCCCTTCCTTCGCCTCGCATTCAATCTCGGAAACGTTGTTTATGCCGTCGATGGCATCTTCGATTCGCTGACATATGGCCTCTTCCACGTCTTCCGGACGGGCGCCCGGGTAGGCGACCGTAACTTCGACCCGACGCGGTTCGGTCCTGGGGAAGGTCTCTCGGGACAAATCGGGCACGGCCAGGAAGCCGATGACGAGAAAAGCGATCATCATCAGATTCGCGGCGGTCGGATGACCGGCGAAATAGCGGATCATTTGACCAGCCCCTGCCCCGACGCCTGACGTCGCAAATCAGCCGCCAAATCTTCGTCGAGGCGCGCGTTGATCCGCATACCGTCGACGGCTGGACTGAGATCGGAGACGATGACCTTGGTCCCCGGCGTAATGCCGGACGCGATGACGGCCAGCCCACCCTGTACGATATCCGTTTCGACTTTCCTGATTTCCAAGCGGTCGTCGTCGCCGACGATCAGCAGTCGATTGTCGGTAAGGGCCGAGCGCGGCACGACAATGACACCTTTGACCGCTTTGGTCCGGATCTCGACCTCGACGAACATGCCTTTCGCCAGTGGCGGCCGTTCGCCCGGCACCGCCATGGCATAGCTGCCATCAACGGCGACGATCACGCCGACGGTCCTGGTCTTCGGATCGATGGTGTCGCTGATCCTGGAAAACCGGCCCTCCCATTCGACGGTCCGCCCCCCCAAGCGAAGGCGGACCAGGGCCCGAATGCCGAACCTTTCCGCCAGTTCGACAAAACTCCTAGGCGTCAGCCCGTTCCCGGCGCCGCTGCTGCCGGCCGCTTCCAGAAGCATGCGGAAACGGGATATGGGCACCTGTGCCTCGACTTCCGCCGTTTTTACACTGTCGACGACGCCGAGAATCTGCCCGACTTGGGCGTACTGTGTTTCCTCGACGTTGGCTTCGGCGATCCGGCCGTGGAACGGCAGTCGGATGACGGTGCGCTCGAGGTCCAGCTTGGCAGCTTCCAGCTCGGCCTCGAACACGGCTTTCTGTTCACGCTGGACCGCCGTCTGGGTCGGTAACAGATTGAGCTTGTTCTCCAGGTCGCGGACCTTGTTGCGCTGGGCCAGGGTATCGCGTTGTTCCTGGTCGACCGAGGACTGCGACGCCGCACCCCGACCAAGCAGTTTCTGCTTCCGGGCCAGTTCCTTCTCCTTGACGGCAAGGGCCCGTTCTTCGATCGCCAACGATTGCCGCGTGTTTTCCTCGGAGACAATCAGTTCCCGAAGCTGGGCTTCCGCCGAGCGGATGTTTGCCTCGGCCCGGGCGATGGCCAGTTCGTAATCCACAGGCGCGATGCGAACGACCTCTGTTCCCGCTTCGAGGATGGCACCCTTGCGGAAATTGGGATGGACCCGGATCACCGTGCCGGCAACCTGGGGTACAGCGTTCCAGACCTTTTCGGGTTTGGCCGTCCCGTACCCGATAATCCGCGGCAATAAGTCGAGAGCCTCGGCTTCGATGATGCGGACGTTGTGGACGCGCTCCTCGGGCGGCGTTTGTTCGGGACCCCGTTTGTTGGCGACGATAAACACCAAGACAGCGCCGCCGAGGATGACCGGCACGATCCCCAATAATTTCCTTCCCAGGTTCATCCGTTTCCGCCTCTTCGCCTTAGCCTGAATTCTGACGATTATTTATGGTCCTGGAAGGAGCGGCAAGAGCCGGGTCAACGGAGCGGAGACCGCTCGACGTCGGCAAATCCCCTTGCCAAGGGGCCGGTAAAGGCGGAACATTTCTCCAACCCGATCAGCCAGTGGTGATTGCCATGCCGGACAACCCGACTCTTGAAAACGAACCCCTGCTCCTCCGTTCCGACGAGGACGGGATCACGACCCTGACGCTTAACCGCGGCAACAAGTTCAATGCCCTTTCATCGGATCTGATGACCGCCGTGCAGGACGAACTCGACGCCATCGCCGGGGACACCAGCGTCCGCGTCGTCATCATCGCCGGCGCCGGCAAGGCCTTTTGCGCTGGGCACGACCTCAAGGAGATGGACGCCGACCCGGAAGCGGACACGATCCGGGCGTTGTTTGCGCAATGCAGCCGCATGATGGTGACCCTGACGCAGCTACCGCAGCCGGTGATCGCCCGCGTGCATGGAATCGCCACGGCGGCCGGCTGCCAGATGGTGGCGCAATGCGATCTCGCCGTCGCCGCCGATCACGTCACTTTCGCCACATCCGGCATCAACGTCGGTCTCTTCTGCGGTACGCCATCGGTTGCCGTGACCCGAAATCTGCCGCGCAAACAGGCCATGGAAATGCTGCTGACGGGTGAGTTCATCGATGCCGCAACCGCCCTCCAATATGGCCTGGTCAACCGTGTCGTCGCCGCCGATCATTTGGACGATGCGGTCATGGCCCTCGCCCAGCGCATCGCCCGGCAGGGTCCGGCCTTCATTGCCAACGGCAAACGGTTGTTCTACCGCCAGCTCGAACAGGGTCTGGAAGCGGCATACGAATTGGGTACCGAATGCATGGTCGAGAACATGCAGATCAAGGAGGCCCGCGACGGGCTGAAGGCCTTCATTTCAAAATCGCCGATGCCGGAGTGGCCGGATCGATGAACGACGGTAACGCCGGGGTTCTTGACGGTGGCCCCCTCCACTACGAAGACGACGCGATCCGCAAAATCTTGCGAACGGTGCGCACCGTTGCCATGGTCGGCGCCTCACCGAAATGGGTGCGGCCGTCGAACTTCGCCATGAAATACCTGCAGGGTAAGGGTTACCGAGTCATACCGGTCAATCCGGGCCAGGCCGGAAAGGAGATATTGGGCGAAACGGTTTACGCCACCCTGTCGGACATCCCCGGCTCTTTCGAAATGGTCGACGTTTTCCGTTCCTCGGCGGCGGCCGGACCCATCGTCGACGAGGCAATCCAACTGGCCAAGGAGAAAGGCATCGCGGTCATATGGATGCAACTCGGCGTCCGCAACGATGAGGCGGCAGCGCGCGGCGAAGAAGCCGGGCTTACCGTCATCATGGACCGCTGTCCGAAGATCGAATACGGGCGCCTGTTCGGTGAACTGAGTTGGAGCGGTGTCAATTCCGGCATCATCACGGCGAAACGGCGGAAGCTCGGCTGATGGCCAAGGACGGCAACGGCGCGAAATCAGCCGACGGTCCCTGGCAGTACGGTCCCGAGACTCGGGCCATCCATGCCGGCAGCCAGCCCGATCCGATCACCGGCGCGCGCAACACACCGATTTACCAAACCACGTCTTACGTCTTCGACGACGTCGATCACGCCGCCGATCTCTTTAACCTGCGGACCTTCGGGTTCATCTATTCGCGTCTCACCAACCCGACCGTCGCCGTTCTCGAGGAACGGCTCGCCAATCTGGAGAACGGGCGGGCCAGCGTCTGCGCCGCGTCCGGCCATGCGGCCCAGTTCCTGGCCTTCTTCTCACTCCTGGAGCCCGGCGATGAGTTCATCGCCTCACGCAACCTTTACGGCGGCTCCATCACCCAGTTCGGAGTCAGCTTCAAGCGTCTGGGCTGGCACTGCCAGTTCGTCGACCCCACGAACGCGGAGAACTTTCGCAAGGTGCTGACACCGAAAACCAAGGCCATCTTCATCGAGGTCCTGGCCAATCCCGGCGGTCTCGTTCTCGATCTCGAGGCCATCGCCGCCGTCGCCGAGGAGGCGCATGTCCCCCTGATCGTCGACAACACCCTGGCCACGCCCTACTTGCTGCAACCCATGGATTGGGGTGCCGATCTCGTCGTCCATTCGACGACCAAGTTCCTGTCGGGACACGGCACCTCATTGGGCGGCGCACTGATCGAATCGGGACGCTTCGATTGGGCCAAGGACGACCGCTTCCCGACTATGACCCAGCCGGACCCGGCCTATCATGGCCTGACCTTCTACGAGACCTTCGGCGACTTCGGCTTCACCATGAAGGCGCGCACTGTGGGCTTGCGTGATTTCGGGCCCTGCATGTCGCCGGCAAACGCCTTCTATACGCTGACCGGCATCGAGACGCTGCCGGCCCGCATGGACCGCCACGTGGCCAACGCGCAAACGGTCGCCGAATTCCTGGAGAGCCACCCGGCCGTCGCCTGGGTCTCCTACGCCGGCCTCAAGTCGAGCCCGCACCACGACTTGGCCAAGAAATACCTGCCCAAGGGCGCCGGCGCCGTCTTCACTTTCGGTCTCAAGGGCGGTTTCGATGCCGGCGTCAGATTGGTCGAAGGCGTCAACCTGTTTTCGCACCTCGCCAACGTGGGCGACACCCGGTCGTTGATCCTTCACCCGGCCTCGACCACACACCGCCAATTGACCGACGAACAGCGGGAGGCGGCCGGTGCCGGGCCCGACGTCATCCGCCTGTCGATCGGCTTGGAAACGCCTGAGGACCTGATCCACGACCTCGACCAGGCCCTGTCGATGGCATAAAGGAGGCGAGATCCGGTGGCGGACGAGACGCTGAGGCGAAGGGTTTACGACATCCTTGAACCGCGGGAAGGCGAAAACTTCCTCAGCCTGTTCTTCGACCATTTTATGGTCCTTCTGATCGTCACAAATGTGATCGCCATTGCGCTCGAAAGCGTGCAGGAGATCGGCGCGACATACGGAACGTTCTTTTTCTGGTTCGAGTTGGTCTCGGTGGCCATTTTCACGGTCGAATATGTGCTCCGCGTCTGGTCGGTAACGGAAGCGCCGCGCCGCGAGTTTCGCAACCCCGTAAAGGGCCGCCTACGTTTCGTCATGACGCCCTTGGCGGTGATCGACCTGATCGCCATCCTGCCCTTCTATCTGGCGTTTCTCATTCCCGTCGACCTGCGCTTTTTGCGGGTCTTCCGCCTGCTCAGGCTGTTCAAGTTGACCCGTTACTCGCCGGCCTTGGCCAGCGTCGGCGCCGTCCTTGCCGAGCAGCGGCGCCAACTGGGCGCGGCACTGGTGATCATGGTGACCCTGCTCGTCTTCTCGGCCAGCGTCGCCTACATCCTGGAGCGCGACGCGCAACCGGAGAAGTTCGCCAGTATTCCCGACGCCATGTGGTGGGCCATGGCAACCCTGACCACGGTCGGGTTCGGTGACGTCACGCCGGTCACGCCGGGGGGCAAGATCTTCGGATCGGTCCTGATGATCCTTGGCGTCGGCATGTACGCACTTCCGGCCGGCATCCTGGCCACCGGTTTCGCCCGCGAGTTCAGCAAACGGGAGTTCGCGGTGACCTGGCGCCTCGTCGCCAAGGTCCCTGCGTTTTCCAAGCTCGACGCCCTGACCATTGCCGAGATCGCCGACACGTTGATTCCGAAGGTCGTGCCCCCACGCTATACGGTCGTGCGCCGCGGAGAAACGGCCGAGGCGATGTATTTCATTGCCTCGGGCGAGGTCGAAATCGATATGGTCCCCCATATGGAGACACTCAGCACCGGTGAATTTTTTGGCGAGATCGCGCTATTCAAGAAATGCCCGCGCCTAGCTACGGTCACCACATCGACCGAATGCCAGCTTCTGATCCTGGAGGCCGGTGATTTCCACCGCCTTGTCGAAAAACACGACAACCTCAAGGAACAGATCGAAAAAGTCATGAACGAGCGGCTGGCCGTCCTGGAAAAACTCGGCCATCCGGTTTGATGAGGACGATTACGGAAATCTATGTCGACGCCGATGCTTGCCCGGTCAAGGACGAAGTCTACCGGGTCGCCGGGCGGCATGGCCTGACCACCCATGTAGTGAGCAACGGCGGCATTCGCCCGCCAAGCGATCCTCTGGTCAAACTGGTCATCGTCCCGGAAGGACCGGATGCCGCAGACGATTGGATTGCCGAACGAATCGGCGCCGGCGACATCGCGATCACAGCCGACATTCCCCTGGCGGCGCGATGTATCGAGAGAGGCGCGCGGGTGCTCAGACCCAACGGCGAGGCGATCACCGAACGCTCGGTCTGCATGGCGGTGGCAAATCGCGATTTAATGACACACCTGAGGGAGACGGGCGAGATTTCCGGCGGCCCGCGCCCGTTCTCCAAAGGCGACCGGTCGCGCTTCCTCGATGCTTTGGAAACGGCGGTTCAGGGCGTGTTGCGGGGTAGAAGCTGACTGATCGGGAGAGAATGGCGTCCCCAACGGGATTCGAACCCGTGTTGCCGGCGTGAAAGGCCGGTGTCCTAGGCCTCTAGACGATGGGGACGCAGAACGCGTTTGGTATACGCCCTCCCCGACAAAATCAACCCTTTCGAATGCCTTTTCTGCGCCTTTTTTCCCAGGGCTTTTTCGCGGAGGGAAACTGACGCGGCCACAGTGTTAACAGGTGTCAACGGCGTTCATTTCTCGTTCATACCGGATTGAGCCCCGGGTGGTAGTCTTTTCGGCTAAAAGGAGGCTGTGGTGGTTTGGACTGCGGGCAATGGATCGATCGGGTAGCTTCGGATCTATTCCCCATATGAACACGATTGAGACGAAATACCGTTCGCGCCGGGAATGCCCGTGGTGCGGGGAAAGGCGATGAAGATCGGAATGGCGGAAAACCTTATGCTCGACCAGACAAACTCCGTTGACGAGCGGTTCCGCGACTTCGCCGAGTCGGTTTCCGATTGGTTTTGGGAACAGGACTCGGATCTGCGTTTCACCTATCTCTCGCCGATGCATGAAGTCGTGACGGGGATTCCGCCGGCGAAGCTTCTTGGAAAATCGCGCCGCCAGTTGTTCGAGGAACGCGGCGGGGAACTGGACGACAACTGGCGCGAGCACTTCCGAACCCTCGAACGCCACGAGAGTTACCGCAACTTCGTTTACGTCATGACACGGCCCGATGGCGAGCGGCGGGTCATCCGCAACAGCGGCAAGGCGATTTTCGACGATAACGGCGTTTTCATCGGATACCGCGGTGTCGGTACCGACATCACCGAGCAGGTCAACCGCGAGGAAGCCTTATTGAAAGCCAAGGACGCGGCTGAAACCGCGGACCGGGCCAAATCGGATTTCCTCGCATCTGTCAGCCATGAATTGCGCACCCCCGTGACGTCGATCCGCGGGTCATTGGGATTGTTGCGGGGCGGAACCTTCGGTCCGTTCCCCGAACAGGCGGTCGAGATGATTGAAGTCGCTCATGACAACGCGGTGCGGCTCGCCAATCTGATTGACGATATTCTCGACATGGAACGGATCACAGGCGGCAGCATCGAGTTCGACATGGCGCCCGTGAACCTTCGCCAACTGGTCGAGACGACCGTATCGGCGAACCAAAGGTTCGCGGACAAGTTCAATGTAAACCTGGAATTTAGACAGGAACACGCAGACCCGGTTGTCGTTCTCGGAGACAAGCGGCGCCTTCGTCAGGTCATGGACAACCTGCTGACCAATGCCGCGAAATTTTCCTATGAACACGGCCGCGTTGCCGTCTCCGTCGGCGAAATCCAGGGGTTGGCGCGGATTACCGTCGCCGACGAGGGGAAAGGTATTCCGGAGACTTTTCGATCCCAGGTCTTCGCGCCGTTTACGCAGGCCGATCCTTCGGACAGCCGTGCGCGCGGTGGAACAGGGCTTGGACTTGGAATTAGTCAGGGAATCGTCAAGAGCCATGGCGGCAGGCTCCACTTCCTGTCGCAGAACGGCAGTGGTACGCGCTTCTTCGTCGACCTGCCTTTGATTGCTACTTGCGGGCCCGAACAACCCTCCCTTCGCTGATCAGTTACCCTTTCTTTTCGGTCGCCGTTTGCCCTTCCCTCAAGCCGAGCAGACGAATAAAATCGTATCAATCTCTGCAGTCCGGCGCTCCGCCGGATAGAAATCACGGAAGGACCTATCAGACATGTTGCAAGGCAAAATCCTGGTCGCCCAAGGGGGCGGCCCAACCGCTGTGATCAACCAATCCGTTGTCGGCATCGTCTTCGAAGCGAGGAAATTCGCCGGCGTCGAAGCCGTTTACGGCGCACTTCACGGTGTCAGCGGCATCGTCAACGAAGACTTCATCGATCTCGGCCAGGAAACGCAGTCCAATCTGGAACTGGTCGGCGCGACACCGTGCTCGGGTCTGGGATCGACCCGTGACAAGCCGGATGAAGCGTATTGTCATGAAATCTTCAAGGTGTTGCAGGCGCACGAGATCAGTACGTTTTTCTACATCGGCGGCAACGATTCTTCGGACGCGTTGCGAATCCTGGCCGACGAAGCGAAGGCGGCCGACTACGCGCTTCGCTGCATCCATATCCCCAAGACCATCGACAACGACCTGATGGTCAACGACCACACCCCCGGTTTTCCGTCGGCCGCCAAATTCGTAGCCAGCGCTTTTGCCGGGGTCAACCAGGACAACCGGGCGCTTCAAGGCGTGTATGTGGCGGTCGTCATGGGCCGCCACGCCGGATTCCTGACCGCCGCCTCGGCCTTGGGACGCCGCTATCCGGACGACGGTCCGCATCTGATCTACTTGCCGGAACGCGAGTTCGACATGGACCGCTTCCTCAGCGCCGTGAAGGAAACCAACGACAAGTATGGCCGCTGCATCGTCGCTGTTTCGGAAGGTATCCACGACTCTAGTGGCACGCCGATCGTCACCAAACTGGCTGAGAACGTGGAACATGATGCCCACGGCAACGTCCAACTCTCGGGAACCGGGGCGCTTGCCGATCTGCTGACCGACCAGATCAAGGAAAAGACCGGCATCAAGCGTGTCCGTGGCGACACCTTCGGGTACCTGCAGCGCTCCTTCCTCGGCTGCGTGTCCGACATCGATCAGCGCGAAGCGCGCGAGGTCGGCGAAAAAGGCGTGCAATTCGCCCATGCGGCGGGCCGCGACGGCACGGTCACCATCCATCGGGTTGGCAACTACGCCACCGAATACCAGCTCACCCAGTTGGAAGAAGTGGCAGGCAAAACGAAAGTGATGAGCGATGACATGATTGCGCCGTCGGGAAGTGATGTCACAGCAACTTTCATCGACTACGCGAAGCCGCTTCTGGGCAGTGGCATGCCCGAAGCATCACGTTTTCAAGCGCCGCGCGTCGACAAGATCCTTGTCTGACGGTAGACGACTGGAAATACCGCGCCAGTGCCAAAAGCGATGGCGCGGTGTTTCTTACCGGCTTCTCTTGCTCACTCGGGGTCGACGTACTCGACCTCGACGCCGGCTTCGTTGAACATCTCTTCCGCAATCCGGCTTTGTGTCGCCCAGGGCTCGTGGGAAAAGTCCGGAGTCGGGCAAACCACCCGTTTGATCCCAGCCTGGATGATCAAGACCGCACATCGTGCGCAGGGCGGTAAGGGCGTCACGTAGAGCGTACCCCCCTCTGCCTGCGGTCCGGCGAAAACGAGCGCATTCTGCTCGGCATGAACGACCATTTCATACTTGATGGCGCGGTCCTTGAGTCGCTCCTCGGCGTCTTCGACACCCGAGGGAAATCCGTTGAACCCGGTCGAGACGATCCGTTTCGTCTGTGGATGAACGATGACGGCGCCGACCTTGGTCGACGGGTCCTTCGACCAATCGGAAATAAAGTCGGCGAGGTCAAAGAATCTCCGGTCCCATTTGTCCATCACGTCGAAACCTCCTCGTCAATTATCACCACGCCGGTGCCGCGTCGTCGATCAGAATCTGCGGGGAATCGCTGCCCTGCCAGCGGTTGACCCGCAGGCGGCCCGCCAAGTGCAAGGGCCGTCCGCTGGTGTCGAGCAAGAATTTTCCCAATGGGCGGTCCAGGCACCGAAACGCGATCCCCTTCAATTGGCGCCCTCCCTGATTAGCGACGCTGACCCGAACATGGTCCGTTCCGGCAACGGCGGCATAATCGAGATGGACGTTCGGCAGGGCGAACCGGGGCTCCGGGTTGCCGGAACCGAACGGACCGACGCGGGCCAATTCCCGGATCAATTCCAGGTTGACAGCGCCTGGTGCGACGACGCCATCAAGGCGCAAGGTCGGCACGATACCGCCCTCGGCGATTGCGGTGCCGATCCGCTCGTCAAGAAAGGTCTTCAGGCTCTTGAGCATCGGCCTCTCGACGGTGAAACCGGCCGCCATCTGGTGGCCGCCGCCCTTGACGAGCAGGCCCGATTGGCGCGCCGCGATGACGGCGGCACCGAGATCGACCCCGGTGACCGAACGTCCCGACGCCGAACCGATGTCGCCGTCGAAGGACACAACGCAGGCGGGCCGGTTGTATCGGTCTTTCAGACGGCTGGCGACGATTCCGATAACCCCCGGATGCCATCCTTCGCCGACCGCAAATAACACGGAGCCCGGGTCGTCACCGGCTTCTGTGGTTTCGATGGCCTCGGCGAGAACCTTTTCTTCGATCGCTTGCCGTTCCCGGTTGAACTTGTCGAGCCGTTCAGCGATCTCAACGGCCTCGCCGCTGTCGTCGGTCGACAACAAACGCGTCCCCAGGTCCGACGCACCGACGCGTCCGCCGGCGTTGACACGCGGACCGAGCACGAACCCCAAATGGTAGGCACCGGGCGCCTCGTCCATACGCGCCACGTCCGACAATGCGCGGATGCCGGGATTTCGCCTCCCGGTCATGACCTTCAACCCCTGAGTGACGAAGGCCCGGTTGACGCCGGTCAGCGGCACCACGTCGCAGACCGTGCCAAGGGCAACGATATCGAGCCACTGGGTCAGGTCGGGTTCCGGCCGCGATTGATACCAGCCGGCGTTCCGAAGGACTCGGTTGACGGCGACGACGAGCAGGAACGCGACGCCGACGGCGGCGAGCTGCCCCTGGCCGCTGTCGTCATCGATGCGGTTGGGGTTGACGATGGCGGTGGCGGACGGAAGGCTGGGTTCCGCCACGTGATGGTCGACGACGATGACGTCTAGTCCCGCCTCCTCGGCGAGGGCCAGGGGATCATGGGCCACGGTTCCGCAATCGACCGTGACGATCACAGAGGCGCCTTCGTTCTTAAGTTCGAGAAGTGCCGGACCGCTGGGTCCATAGCCTTCACGAATGCGATCCGGGATGTAGACGCGGCAGCGGCCGCCGACAACCCCAAAGAACCGGCTGAGCAAGGCCGATGAAGTGGCGCCGTCGACGTCATAGTCTCCGAATACCGCAATCCGTTCGTCCTGCATGACAGCGCTGGCAATCCGCTCAGCGGCCACGTCCATATCCGTCAACGCCTCAGGATCCGGCAAAAGGTCCCGTAACCGGGGTTCAAGAAAGGAGGGCGCCGTGTCGGCATCGATTCCACGCGACGAAAGAATACGTCCGACGATTTCCGGCAGGTGCAGTTTTTGCGACAAGGTCAGCGCACGGCGTTCGTCGGTTTCCCGTCCAACCCACCGTTTTCCGGCAAGCGAACGCTCGATCCCCAAAAAGGGTTCCGCAGGACCGCTGAACCTGGTTGCCCTAATCTCCTTGGTCTCGCCGGAGGAAGTCATGGTGACCTTCGATCAAGCGAAGCGTACGGGTCGCCGACCGCATGACGAGGGAATGGGTGACCGCGCCGTCGAGTGTGGTGCGCACGCCGTTCAGAATGGCGCCGTAGGTGACGCCCGTCGCCGCGAAGGTGACGTTTCCGGAGGCCATTTCCTCCGTCGTATATTTCCTCTTTACGTCTTCGATACCGGCGGCCTTGGCGGCAGCGCCCTCGTCGTTGTTTCGGATTACCAGCCGGCCTTGCATTTGACCGCCGACGCCGCGCAAGGCGGCGGCAGCGAGGACGCCCTGCGGAGCCCCGCCGATCCCCATGTAGGCATCGACGATGGTGTTTTTCTCGGTGACCTGAATGACACCGCTGACGTCACCGTCCTGGATCAACCGTATCCTGGCCCCGGCTTCCCGGACTTTGGTAATCAGCTGCCCGTGGCGCGGCCGGTCGAGCAGGCAAACGACGAGGTCCGATATGGCGACACCCTTGGCTTCGGCCAAGCTCGCCAAGTTTTCGTCGGGTTCACGGTCGAGATCGACGACATTGTCCGGCAGGCCAGGACCGACGGCGATCTTTTCCATGTAGATATTGGGGACCGACAGGAACGCGCCGTCCTCGGCCATGGCGATGACAGAGAGCGCGTTGGGCCCGCCGCGGGCAACGATGCTCTTCCCTTCCAGCGGGACGACGGCAACCTGCGCTTTGAGCCCGTCACCGGTGCCGACCTTTTCGCCGACGAACAAACGGCTGGTTTCGCCCTGGGCCCCTTCGCCAATGACGATGGTGCCGTCGATCATCATGTTGTGGAGTGCCATGTGGGCGGCCTTGACGGCGGCCTGGTCGGCGGTTTTTTCATCCCCTTGGCCCATGAAACGAACGGCCGCGATGGCGGCCGCTTCGGTTACGCGCACGGCTTCCATGGCAAGATTGCGGTCTGCGGCGGTTTGATCGGTCATCGCGCTACTGTGGACTGGAAGCGGTGCGGTTGCCAACCCTTTCCCCGTATCGTTCATTTGAGGAAATTCTCGATGCGGATCAGAACCGGGGGTTCAACCACCGCCTCGAGCGCGGCGATTTCCGCAACCGTCCGCAACATCGCATCTTCCTCTGTATCGTGAACGGTCATGACAACAGGCACCGGTTCGCCCGGATCCCGGGCCTGCTGCAGGACCTGTTCCATCGACACGGCATGGTTTTTTAGACTCGTCGCGATGTCAGCGAAGACGCCGGGTTTGTCGACGACCATCAGCCTCACGTAGTAGGGCCCGATGTGACGCCCCATCGGCAAGGTCGCCGGTCTGCCCAAGGCCTTGGCCGGCGTGCCAAAAGTGGGAACCCGTTGGCCACGCGCGATATCGACGATATCAGCGACGACGGCCGATGCGGTCGGCCCGGCCCCGGCGCCTCGGCCCTCGTAGATGGTGTCGTCGACGAAGTCGCCCTCCACGACGATCCCGTTGAAAACACCGGAGACGTGATTAATTGGTGCGTTTATCGGCACCATACAGGGGTGTACCCGTTGCTCGATCCCGTCGCCGGCCCGGTTGGCCACGCCCAAAAGCTTGATCCCGTATCCAAGGCGCCTGGCAAATTCGATATCGACCGGCGACAGGTGCCGGATTCCCTCGATATAAACGGAGTCGAAATCAACTTCCGTGGCGAAGGCGACGCTGGCCAGAATGGCTAGCTTATGGGCCGTATCGATGCCGTCGACGTCGAAGCTGGGATCGGCTTCCGCATAGCCCAGATCCATGGCCTCCCGAAGGACCTCGTCAAAGGCCCGGCCAGACTGGGACATGTCCGTGAGGATGTAATTGCAGGTCCCGTTGAGGATACCGAATAGCTTGTCGATGCGGTTGCCGACCAGACCTTCGCGCAGGGCCTTGACGACGGGGATGCCGCCGGCGACGGCAGCCTCGAATGCGAGTACGGCGCCGGCTTCCTCGGCGGCCAAGGCCAAACTCTGGCCGTGATGGGCGATCAACGCCTTGTTCGCCGTCACCACGTGTTTGGCCGCGGACAAGGATCGATCGACGAGTTCTTTTGCGATTCCGTCCTCTCCGCCGATCAGTTCGACCACGACGTCGACCTCGCCGTCGCCCGCCAGATCAACGGCGTTGTCGTACCACGTCATGGCATCCAGCGGCACGCCGCGGTCCTTCGAGCGGTCACGGGCGGATACGGCGGTGACCTTGATGTCGCGACTGGCCCGTGCGGCAATCGCGCCGCGATGGGTGTCGAGCATCGCCAGTACGCCGGCGCCCACCGTACCGAGGCCGGCGATGCCAATTCTCAGGGGTTGCGTCATGCAGCGGAGGCTTTCTTCTTTTTCGCCGGTTTACGGCTTTCACCGGGGGCGTTCTGTAGAAACGATTTGATGTTGCGGATCGCCTGGCGCGTCCGGTGCAGGTTCTCGACCAATCCGATGCGGACGTGGCCGTCGCCGTGTTCACCGAAACCGATTCCCGGCGCAACCGCGACCTTGGCTTGATCGAGAAGGAGCTCCGAAAACTCGAGGGAACCCCGTTCGGCGAATTCCTCGGGTATGGGCGCCCAGGCGAACATCGTCGCCGGCGGTGACGGAATGTCCCACCCGGCGGCAGCCAAACCCTCGATCAGGACGTCGCGCCGTTCCTTGTAGAGAGCCCGCATATCGTCAATGCAATCCTGCGGCCCGTTCAACGCCGCCGCCGCCGCCACCTGAATGGGCGTGAAGGCCCCATAATCCAGATAGGATTTGACCCTCGCCAGTGCTTCGATCAGGCGCGCGTTGCCGGTAGCGAAGCCGATGCGCCAACCCGGCATGGAGTAGGTCTTGCTCATCGAGGTGAACTCGACGGCAATATCCCATGCCCGTCGAATCTGCAAAATAGACGGCGGCGGGTCGCCGTCGAAATACACCTCGGCATAGGCCAGGTCCGACAATACGTAAATGCCATGAAACGCGCAAAAATCGACAACCTGCCCATAGAAGTCGAGGTCGGCGCAGATGGCCGTCGGGTTGTTCGGGAAATTGAGAACGATCGCCGTCGGTTTCGGAACGCTATGCTGTACGGCACGCTCGAGAGCCGCCAGGATATCGCCATCCGGCGCCACCGGGATGTTCCTGACCGCGGCACCGGCGATGATGAACCCGAACTGATGGATGGGATAGCTCGGGTTGGGGACCAGGATAACGTCACCCGGCGTCGTGATCGCCGAGGATAAGTTGGCCAACCCTTCCTTCGAGCCAAGCGTGACCACGGTTTCCCGTTCGGGATCGACCTCGACCCCGAAACGCCGCTCGTAATAGGCGGCAAGAGCCTTGCGCAAACCGGGAATACCACGCGAGTTCGAATAGCGGTGAACCTTCGGATCGAGGGCGGTTTCGCGCAGCTTCTCGATGATGTGGGGCGCCGGCGGCTGGTCCGGATTACCCATGCCGAAGTCGATGATATCCTCGCCGGCAGCCCGCGCGCGAGCTTTCATGGCGTTGACTTCGGCAAACACATACGGCGGAAGCCGCCGGATTTTATGAAATTCCTGGTCCATCGTGTTCACATGCCAGATGACCGTGGCCATCTCAAGGCAAAATGGCTCAATCCCTCTTGTCGAGGAGCGGCCCCGCTTCGTCAGCTTTCCAAATAGATCTCCGCACGCCGGTTTCCGGCCTCGCCCGAGGACATGAACTCGTAGAAACGCGGCTGGCTATCCGATACGGCATCGACCTGAATGTCCATCTTCGGGGCGCCGAGGCGCACCAGTTCCCGCGCCACCGCGTCGGCCCGGGCCGCGGATACCTGGAAATTGATCATCTTGTGGCGGACCGGGTCCGTATTCCGGGTCCGACTGCTGGCATGGCCGATAACATGGATCCGCCCGCCCCGTTCCTTCTGCAGACGCAGGACATCCCTCAAGATGCTGCGGTCACGGGAATTCAGGTTCGAGGAGCCGTTGCCGAAATGGATGGTCGCGACCTTGACCGCACCCTGTGCAACGGCCGGCGCGCGGCGTTGCCCGGACGCGGGCGCCGAGGCGGTTTCAACGGGTGCCGCCGAGGGTGCCAGCGCCGGGCTTGCGTACCCGGCTTGAACGCCATCGGCCGAAACGATAACGGTGTCGAAGCCGCCAGAACCGATGGGTTGCGTCGCAACAAGCGGCAATGCCGGACCGCCTTCGCTGGCCCGCGCCCGGATCTCGGACAACCGTTTGGCGAACCGTTCCTGGAAATTCCCTTGATCGGCCGTGGAAAACACGGTTTCCGGCGATGTCGTTGCCGGTGCCGAGGCGACCTGCTGGGGCGGTTCGGCCGTCACCGGTGACACCGGCATTGCCGGCGGAGCCGGTTGTGCCGGTGCTGCGGCCATCGCGGGTGCCGGCGGTTTCTTGGGCGGTTGGCCGAGAACGTTCAATGCTTCGCCCTGGCGAGGTACTGCGGGTGCATATTTGCGCCCCTCGACGTCCGCAACCAAACCCTGTGCACGGGCTTCATAACGTTGCTGCTGTTGGTCGACGCTTGAGAGTTTCGGAAATTCGCCGTCGTTGCCCGGTGGCGGCGTGCCGCGTTCGGCCACGAGGGCGCTACCTTTTTCTTCAGATTTCGAGGCCGAAGCGTCGTCCTCACCGGAGAAAAACTCGACGGTGTTATCGTACCATTCGACTGGGTTCACGGCGTCCGGTATCTGCGAACAGCCGGCAGCGAACAGGGCGGTCACGAAAAGGGCGCCGGGCCCGGTCAGTCGACCGGCCAATTCTCTTGATTTTCTATTTGTCTCGTTGTTGGCCATTTCTGTGCCGCTCCCTCAAAATCCCTAGAAATTCGCAGTTTCCTGCTTGATTTGCACGGTGGCTTAAAATAGTTAACCTTTTACAAAGACGTTTCGCAATTGCGAAATCTGGACCGGCCAACGTGATCATAGCCGGACCGAATGGATTTTTTCGCCAACCCGAGAGACCTATTGTCTCCGACGAGACGATCATAGAGGATTGGGCCATGACCGATCAACAAAACACGTCCCCACAACTCCCTGATCCAGCTGAGCTTTCCAAGTCGCTCGCGGGTATCGCCGAACGGTCGCAACGACTGGTCGCAGATTTTGTCGCCAAACAGACCGCGTCCGGTGAGATTCCCAGCGCCGATCCCTTGAACGTGGGTGGCGCGTTCATGGAAATGACCGCCAAGATGATGACCAATCCGGCGCAGGTCGTCGGTGCCAGTCTGTCGCTTTGGCAGGACTACGTGAGTCTGTGGCAGAGCACCGCGAGCCGCATGGTTGGACAGGATAGCGACCCGGTGGTGGCGCCGGCCCGTGATGACCGTCGCTTCAAGGATGAAGCGTGGAACGACAACGGGGTGTTCGATTTTATCAAACAGTCCTACCTGCTGACCGCCAAGTGGATGGAAACGACGGTCAACGATGTCGAGGGCCTTGACGAAAAAACGGCCAAAAAAGTCGACTTCTATACCCGGCAGTTCATCGATGCCCTATCGCCGAGCAACTTCGTCATGACCAACCCGCAGGTCCTCAGGGAGACACTCGATTCGGGTGGTGAAAACCTGGTCCGCGGTTTGGAGAATCTTCTCGGCGATTTGGAGCGGGGCGACGGGCAACTCAAGATCAGCATGACCGATTCCGAGGCCTTCACCATCGGCGAGAATATCGCCACGACCCAAGGCAAGGTGGTCTACCGCAACGATTTGATGGAGCTCATACAATTCAATCCGTCGACGGATGAAGTGCAGAAGACGCCGCTGATGATAGTACCGGCGTGGATCAACAAATATTACATCCTCGATCTCCGAGAAAAGAACTCGCTGGTCAAATGGGCCGTCGACCAGGGCCACACGGTGTTCATGATCTCCTGGGTCAATCCGGACGAGAAACTGGCCGAAAAGACCTTCGACGATTACATGCTGGAAGGGCCCCTGGCGGCCATCGACGCCATTCAGGAGGCGACCGGCGCGGAAAAAGTCAACGCCGCGGGATACTGCATCGGCGGCACCCTTCTCGCCTGTTCCTTGGCCTATATGGCCGCCAAGGGCGATGACCGCGTCAATTCGGCGACCTATTTCACGACGATGATCGACTTCGAAGAGGCCGGAGAGCTCGCCGTCTTCGTCGACGAGAGCCAGATCAGTAAGCTCGACAAGGTCATGGAAAAACGCGGCGGCTTTCTCGAGGGCGGCGAAATGGCGAGCACCTTCAATATGATGCGCGCCAATGACCTGATCTGGTCGTTCGTGGTCAACAACTACCTCTTGGGCAAGGATCCATTTCCCTTCGACCTGCTCTATTGGAACTCGGATTCGACCCGGATGCCGCGGGCTATGCACACCTACTATCTGCGGACCATGTATCTGGAAAACAAACTCAAGGACCCGGGCGGGATGGTTGCCAACGGCGTCCCCTTGGACCTCGGCCAGATCAAGGTTCCGACCTACATCGTCGCCACCCGCGAGGATCACATCGCACCGTGGAAGTCGACGTTCGCCGCGACCAAACTGTACGGCGGCCCGATCCGCTTCGTATTGTCCGGTTCCGGCCACATTGCCGGTGTCGTTAACCCGCCGGCCGCCCAGAAATACGGCTACTGGACCAACGGTCGAAAAGCGGCGACGCCGGACAAGTGGCTTGAAGGCGCCAAGGAGAACATCGGTTCCTGGTGGCCGGACTGGGACGACTGGATCAAGAAACGCGGCTCCAAGGCCAAGGTCCCGGCCCGGGTTCCGGGTGACGGTGGATTGAAGGTCTTGTGTGACGCGCCCGGCGAATACGTGCTCACGACGCTGGATTGACGAGGATCGCGGCCGCCTTTCGCATGGCGGTGGTCATCTCGTTTTCAGTAAACCCGGAGTAGCCGAGAATCAGGCCTTGGCGGGTCGCCGTTCCCGCGTAGAACCGGGATAATGCCAGCGCGATAATCCCGTCATTCGCCAAGCATTCAGACGCCGTTTGGTCATCAATCGGGCATCGCGGTCCGGTTGCGGCAACCAAGTGCATGCTGGCTTCGCTTGGCCGCGCCTCGAGCAAACCGTCGGCTTCGGTACGGATCACCCGGATCAGGGTTTCCTGGCGCTCCTCGTAAAGCGCGCGCATACGCCGGATATGGGCGGCGAACTGGCCGTCTTCTATGAACTGGGCGAGCACCGGTTGCATGGCGATCGACGGCTGATCATCGAGGGCGGCACGGACCTTGAGGAAGGGCTCGATCAGTGCCTCTGGAAGAACCAAGTAGCCGAGCCTGAGCGCCGGAAACAGGACTTTCGAGAACGTCCCCGTGTAGATGACCCGCGAACCATCGTCCAGTCCCTGCAATGCTGACAGGGGTTTGCCGCTGTACCGGAACTCGCTGTCATAGTCATCCTCCAAAACCCACGCCCCGGATTCTCTCGCCCAATCGAGGAGCTCCAGTCGACGCCCCAAGCTCATTGTGACACCCATGGGATACTGGTGAGATGGGGTGACGGCGGCGAGAACCGCGTCCGGCGCCGTTGTCCGCCCGTAATCTACGGACAGTCCTTCGCCGTCGACCGGCACATCGACCAGACCCGCGCCGGCGGCCGTGAAAGCACCCCGCAGCCCTGCATAGCCCGGGTCTTCGACCCAGACCCGGTCGCCTGGGTCGATCAGGGTCCGTGCGATCAGATCCAGCCCTTGTTGGGCGCCAGCGGTGATCATCACCTGATCGCCTGAACAATGGACCCCACGAACGGCGCCGAGATAAGCGGCGATGGCGTCGCGCAACGGTTGGTAACCGGCGAGATCGCCGGCGACCAACAGGTTGGTTGGCGGGCGACGCCAGAACTTGGCATTCAAACGACTCCAGGTTTTGAACGGGAAGTTTTCGAGATCGGGTACGCCGGGACGGAAAGCTCGCGCCGGAATGTCGGTCCTGCGTCGGGTTCGCCGACCGAGACGCAGGACCAATCTTGATACCTTTCCGGCTGTGCCCGATGATTCCGCGGCGGCAGCCGATATGTTTCGAGCTGTCAGCAGGTCCTCCGGCAATACCCGTGAGACCCGGGTTCCCGATCCCGTGCGGCCTTCGATGTAACCCTCGGCGTACAAACGGTCGTAGGCGGCCAACACGGTGTTGCGCGAAACACTCAGCTCCCCAGCTAGGAGCCGAGAAGACGGTAACCGGAATCCGGGTGCCAGGCGACCCTCGAGAATGGCGTCGCGAACTTGATCAAAGACCTGCCCCTGCAATGGCGTTGCTCGTTCGCGGTCGAGCGCAATGGCGATCAACGGTGATTTTTGGGCTCGCTTAACCATGCGATCCTCTAAATGGCTCTATGGTTTTTCTCGAAACGGAACTTACTTACATACCAATTTGTAAGTAGTTTGTCTCCAAGCGTGCCGTAGCGCCAACCTTAGCCGCCCCAATGGAGACACGAGAAATGTCCATGGAACTTCCCAGCGTCTGCCCGCTGGATTGCCCCGATACCTGCAGCCTGACCGTGACCGTCGAAGAGGACCGCGTCGTCAAGGTTCGCGGCTCGCACGTCAATCCGATCACCGAAGGCGCCATTTGCAACAAGGTGGCGCGCTCCTTCCCCGAATTCGTACACGGCGAAAACCGCCTGACGCACCCCCTGGCGCGAACCGGAGCGAGAGGGTCGGGCCAATTCGAGCGGATTTCCTGGGACCAAGCTTTGGACCGGGTTTACAAAGGCTTTACCAAAGCCATCGACCAATACGGTCCGCAATCGGTGGTGCCGTTCAACTACGCCGGTCCGCACGGGTTCTTGGCCGGGGGATCGATCGATTACCGGTTTTTCAACAAGCTCGGCGCCACGCGCCTCGACCGGGGTCCCCTTTGCGGCGGCGTCAAGAGCATCGCCCACGAGAGTCTTTTCGGGACCATGCCGGGCACGCCGATGGAACAGGCACGTCACTCGAAGCTGATCGTCGTCTGGGGCAACAACGTCACCGTCTCCAACCTGCACCTGAGTTCGATTATCAAGGACGCCCGGCGCCAGGGCGCCAAGCTGGTGGTCGTCGATCCGAAACGAATCAAGATCGCCGAGCAGGCCAACCTGGTCATTCAACTCAGGCCTGGCACCGATGTGGTGCTGGCCTGGGCCATGGCCGCCGAATTGGAACGCCTCGGCGCCGTCGATCACGCCTTTGTCGACAAGTGGGTCCTCGGTTTCGACGCCTTCATGGATCGCGCGCGGCGCATGACCATCGACCAGGCCGCCGATATCTGCGGCATCGCGGCCGAGGACATCCGCACGCTGGCCGGAATGTTCGCGGCGCAGTCGCCGGCCGCCATCGCCATCGGCAACGGCATGGAACGCAACCGCAATGGCGGCGCCTGCATGCGCGCCGCCATGGCGCTGGCTGCGATCACCGGCCAATTCGGGACCAAAGGCAGCGGCGTCATCGCCAAGGCCGGATACGCTTTTCCGAAGACGACGGCACGCCTGCAACGTCCGGACCTCCTGGAGGGCGACACGCGGACGCTGAACATCATCGACATGGCCAAACACATCCTCGACGACGGTCTCGACCCGCCGATCAAGGCCCTGATGATCTACAACCACAACCCCATCGGCGTTCACCCGGACCAGAACCGCATGAAGCGCGCCCTCGCCCGGGAAGACCTGTTCATCGCCGGCTGTGACGTCGCCATGACCGACAGCATGCTCTATGCGGACGTAATCCTGCCGGCGGCCAGTCATTTCGAATACGCGGATCTCTACGCCGCCTATGGCCAACAATACCTGCAACGGGCCGGCGCGGTGATCCCGCCGGTCGGCGAAGCCCTGCCCAACACGGAGATCTTCCGGTGCCTGGCCAAACGGTTCGGGTTCGATGACCCGGCGTTCACCGCAAGCGACGCGGAACTCATGGACGATGCCCTCGACCGCGACGACCCGCGCGTCAAGGGCATCCAGCCAAGCCAGCTCGCCACGGATTCGGCCCTGCGGATGGAATTCGAGGGCGAGGAAGCGATCCCGTTCGTCAACGTCTTTCCGACGACGCCGAGCGGCAAGATCGAACTCTACTCGGAAGCCCTGGAGGACAAGTACGGGCAAGGCCTGCCGGACTACAAACCTCTCGACGCCGGCCCGCCCCTGATCATCGTGACGCCGTCATCGGACAAGCGAACCAACGCGACATTCGGCGGCACCAGCCAGTCCGACGGCATGGAAATCCTCGAAATGCACCCGGACGACGCGGCCCGGCGCGGTCTTGAGGACGGCATGACGGTCCGCGTCTGGAACGACCTCGGCGAGGTGGCCTTGGCCTTGAAGATCAGCCAATCGGTACGGCCGGGCGTCGTCTATTCGCCCAAAGGGACCTGGCTGAGAACCAGTTCGACGGGACAGACGACGGCGGCGTTGATTGCCGTCGACAAAGCCGATATCGGTGAAGGGGCGTGTTACAACGACACCCGCGTCGACGTGGCGGCGTTCGCCGACGCCTGAACGGCGGTCCGCTGTTATCGCAAGGCTGCCATCACGGTCAGGTTGCCGTTATAGCCGGGTTATCCCAATTGCCGCCCAAATCCACTATCGCGACGAATGTCTGCTTTCTGAACAGGAAGCGGGGAACGTAGGCTTGGCATCTGATGGACTGGAAAATAGAAAAGGCGGAAGTTCCGTAACCGTCCGGTGAACCCGCTCTGTTTATCGGCGTTGGTCTGGCGATAGTGTCCATTATCGATAGTGGGCATTTGTGGAGTGGGGTTGATGGGCCGGGTTCGACGGTACTGGTCG
>Ga0056135_10000043_pt1 | contig 43373 bp, 37 predicted proteins | sample WorMetG1aBELIZE1_FD_67481 | JGI IMG/M metagenome (GOLD analysis project Ga0056135, IMG submission 67481) | Marine gutless worms symbiont microbial communities from Max Planck institute for Marine Microbiology, Germany - Inanidrilus... ...
CTCAAGCGCCTTGCCAAGCTCGCCGCGATCCCGCCGCCAATGGCTATGAATGCTTGAACGATGATCCGAAAATCCGAAACCCAGGTCCTCAAAATACAGAACCGCCCCGGCATCAAGCCAAGGCGGCAAAGAAATGTCTGCTCTTACCATCAGAGGACATTCAAGACGAATTCAAGCGCGCGTTCTTCAACAGCCTCGGCGAGACGCCGACGTTCCCGATCGTCGCCGAAAAAGCCCGCCCAAGCCCCTTGGCGGACGCTTCGGAATAAATCACGTTCAATTCCCTAACACCAACCGGCCGAGGCCGGCAAGCGCAGCCGTAACCGTCAGCGTCGGGCGGCCAGCCCGGCTCAGGCGAGCGGCGGGGCGAACTTGGTCAGGTCGATGCCGTCCACCGCCGACTTATACTCGTCGATGCTCGGTGTGCGGCCGAGGATGGTCGACAACACCACGACCGGGGTCGAGGCCAGCAGCGACTCGCCCTTCTTGTCCTCCGAGTCGGCGACGACCCGTCCCTGGAACAGGCGGGTCGAGGTCGCCATGACCGTATCGCCCTTTTCCGCCTTTTCCTGGTTGCCCATGCAGAGGTTGCAGCCGGGGCGCTCCAGATACAGCGTATTCTCGTAAGCCGTACGGGCCTCGGTCTTGGGTGCCGTGTCGTCGAACTCGAAGCCGGCATATTTCTGCAGGATTTCCCAATCCCCTTCGGCCTTCAACTCGTCGACGATGTTGTAGGTCGGCGGCGCGACGACCAGGGGCGCCTTGAACGCGACCTTGCCCTCTGATTTCTCGATGTTGCGGAACATCTGGGCGATGATGTTCATATCGCCCTTGTGAACCATGCACGACCCGACAAAGCCGAGATCGACCGACTTCTCGGCACCATAATAAGAGATCGGCCGAATGGTATCGTGGGTATAGCGTTTCGCGACATCGATGTTGTCGACGTCGGGGTCGGCGATCATCGGCTCATCGATCTGGTCGAGATCGACCACCACTTCCGCAAAATATTTTGCGTTATCGTCCGGCCGCAGAGCCGGTTGCTCACCGGATTTGATTTCCTGGATCCGTTTGTCCGCCTTGTCGATGAGGCCCTGGAGCATACCCGAGCCGATCTCCATACCCTTGTCGATCATGACCCCTATGCGGGCCTTGGCGATCTCGAGGGATTCGATCAAGGTTTCATCGTTGGAAATGCAGATGGACGCCTTGGCCTTCATCTCGGCCGTCCAATCCGTAAAGGTGAAGGCCTGGTCCGCCAGCAGCGTGCCGATATGCACTTCGATGATCCGGCCCTGGAAGACGTTTTCCCCGTTGAATTGGGCCAGCATCTGGGCCTGGGTCGCATGGACAACATCGCGGAAGTCCATGTGATCGCCCATCTTGCCCTTGAAGGTGACTTTCACGGACTCAGGGACGGCGATACTCGCCTGGCCCAAGGCCAGCGCCAGGGCAACGGTTCCCGAGTCCGCGCCAAAAGCAATTCCCTTCGACATGCGGGTGTGAGAATCGCCGCCGATGATGATCGCCCGGTCGTCGATGGCGATGTCGTTGAGGACCTTGTGGATCACGTCCGTCATGGCATGGTATTGGCCCTTCGGGTCGCGGCCAGTGACGAGGCCGAACTTGTTCATGAAGGCCATCAGTTTGGGCGTATTGGCCTGGGCTTTCTTGTCCCACACGGAGGCCGTATGGCAGCCGGACTGGTAGGCGCCGTCGAGAACCGGCGAAATCACGGTCGCGGCCATGGCTTCCAATTCCTGGACGGTCATGGGACCAGTGGTGTCCTGGGAGCCGACAATGTTGACCTTCACCGTAGCGTCCGAACCCGCGTGGAGCACGGTGCCTTCGGGAACCCCCACGGCGTTGCGGTTGAAGATCTTCTCGACCGCGGTCAGGCCCTGACCCGGGTGGGAAACGACCTTGGCCGGTGCGAACACCGGCTTCGGTTCCACGCCGAGGGTTTCGGCGGCAAAGATCTGGAGTTTCTTGCCGAAGTCGATGGCATAGGAGCCGCCGGCTTTCATGAACTCGACCGATTGCGGCGAGAAGGAGGCTGCAACGTCGGCCAGTTCTTCGGAGCCGTCTTCGTTCAAGAGTTTCTGGGTTTTCGTATCGATCGTCAGGGTCGTGCCCGTGGCGACGGAGTATTTTTCCTCGAGGACCGGGTTGCCGTCGTTGTTGATGATGACGTTGCCGTCGTCGTCCACTTTCTTGACCCAGTTCTTGAGGTCGATGCCGATGCCGCCGGTGACGCCCACCGTGGTCTGGAAGATCGGCGAAATACCGTTGGTGCCGGCGACGACCGGCGCGATGTTGACGAAGGGCACGTAGGGGCTGGCCTGCTCACCCGCCCAGAGCGCCACGTTGTTGATCCCCGACATGCGCGATGAACCGACACCCATGGTGCCCTTCTCGGCGATCAGCATCAGGCGCTTGCCGGGATTCTGGATCTTGAGCGCCTCGATCTCCTTCTGGGCTTTCTCGGAGATGAAGCTCTTGCCGTGCAGTTCCCGGTCGGCGCGGGAATGCGCTTCGGCACCCGGGGACATGAGGTCGGTGGAGATATCCCCTTCCCCGGCGACGTAGGTGACGACATCAATTTCGTCCTCGATCTCCGGCAGTTTGGTGAAGAACTCGGCGTCGGCGTAACTCTCAAGGATGTCCTTGGCGATGGCGTTCCCGGCCTTATACGCCGCCTCCAGCCGGTCCGTATCGGCGTCGTACAAGAAGACCTGGGTTTTCAAGACCTCGGCCGCCTCCCGGGCGATGCCGGCATTGTCGCCCAAGGCCAGATCGAGCAGCACCTCGACGGACGGGCCGCCTTTCATATGCGAGAGAAGCTCGAAGGCGAATGCCGGTGTGATCTCTTCGACCATCGCCTGGCCGAGAATGATCTCTTTCAGGAAGACCGCTTTGACGCCGGCCGCGCTCGTCGTCCCCGGCAACGTGTTGTAGATGAAGAACTTCAACGACTCATCGCGGTGCTCGTGACCGGTGTCCCTTATCTGCGCGATCAGTTCTTCGACGAGCGCCCCGTCTTCGATGGGTTTCGGATGCAGATCTTGCGTTTTCCGCTCTTCGATTTCAGCCAAATAGTCCGTGTATAAGCTCATGGCCATCCCACCACTCTAACTCTGCACCAATCCGCCGGGCCGCGGTTGCGATCGGCGGTCCGATTCCGATTTTCAATGATCGCAAATGACATAACCACAATTAATACATTTTTAAAATATATCTTTATCTCATTTTTAATATGAAATAGATATGGTTTATGGAATTGCGTCACCTCCGTTATTTCCAAGCCGTTGCCGAGGAGGGCCATGTCACCCGTGCGGCCGAACGGCTTGGCATTCAACAGCCGCCCCTGAGCCAGCAGATCCGGGCTTTGGAGACAGAGCTGAACCTGCAACTTTTCAAGCGGCTGCCGCGGGGGATGGAGCTCACCGAGGCGGGGCGGTCTTTCCTGGCCGATACCGAGGTTATCCTGGCGCAAGTTTCGAAGGCCCGTGCGTGCGCGCAACGAACCGCGCGCGGAGAGCAGGGCGTCGTGTCAATCGGGTTCACCAGTTCGGCGCTGTTCCATCCGATGATCCCGAACACGATCCGCGTCTTTCGGGAACGCTATCCACTGATCAACCTTGTCTTGGAAGAGTTGGGCACGGTTGAGTTGATCGATGGCTTGCGCAACGAGAGGATCGACGTCGCTTTCATCCGTTCGCCGGCGCCCGATCCGCATGGACTGAATATCCATCCCTTGCTGGAAGAACCGATGCTTGTCGCATTGCCGGACAACCATCCCTATGCGGTTCCGCCAAGCGACAAAAACGACGGCGGCCTGACGATCGACGAACTGGCCAAGGAACCGCTCATCTTATACCGCAGTCGCGCCGGGGCCGGTTTCTACGATGCGATTTTCTCCGCCTACCACAAGGCCGGGTTCGTGCCGCAAGTCGTGCAGGAGGCGCCGCGCATTCTATCGACACTGAATTTGGTGGCGGCCGGTTTGGGCTACACGATTGTTCCGGAGTCGCTTTGCCAGGTTCAAATTGAAGGCGTCGCCTACCGATCTTTCGAAAAAGAAACCGAGCTGATTGCGCCCATCAATCTCGCCACCCGCACCGTGCCACATGCGGCCGTGCGTCATTTCACCGATTTGGTGAGAAAAGAGGCGCGAACCATTGGCGTCGGAGAAGGGCGCGAATAGCCTGCCGATCCCCGGCACAAGACTGAGAGAGCGCCATTTCTCGCCGATCACCAAGACCGTTCTGGCCTGGGTCATCTGCAGCCTATCCGGTACGGATGCCGTGATGATCGGCTATGGATCGCGGCGCTTCTTCTTTTCGTCAATTCGCTTGGCGCGTGCGGCCTCGGTCGCAAGGGACTCCAGGTCAAGGTTATCGGCGACGAAGCGGGCCTAGGATTGCCGGTGTCGGCTCCATGATGAAGGCTGCTTCCTTTCCCCTGTCGACGGTCGTGTTGCTTTGTCCCGGATGCGGGCGTCGGAACTTGGCTGCCGCAATGGCTGACGATCGCCACAAGCGGTCATAACCGGCACTCTTGCCAACAAAAGACAGACGTTCAATACTTCCTCGGCCTGGGCGAACTGACCATCTGCGCACGCGAAGTCCCGACTGAACCATTCGAAGGGCACGATGACACATTACGTGGATTCCTTTCTCGCCGCGGTACCGACCGCGAATAAGGACGCCTACATCTCACATGTGAAGGTCGTCGCCGACATCTTCATGAAACACGGCGCACTGTCGTACTCGGAAAACTGGGGCGACGAGGTTCCGGCGGGCGAGCTCACCTCAATGGCCAAGGCCGTGATGGCTACCGACGACGAGACCGTGGTCATTGGCTGGGTTGTCTGGGAGTCCAAGGCCAAGCGCGATGCGGTGCGCAAAACACTCATGGACGAGTTGCACAGCATGCTGTCCGATCATCCCATGCCGTTTGACGGCAAGCGGTTGATATTCGGCGGCTTCGAAAACCTTATCGACAGCTGAGGGTGCCCCGCCGAAGTCCGGACCTTTTGAACCCCGTCCGCTTGCGATACCAAGGCGGGCCCCAATTGCACCGTGAGCATCCGGGCGGTCCGGATCTCGCAAATATCTCAGGTGCGGCCCATATCCATCGCCGCGGCATATGGCCGCCTTTCGATCAGAAGACGGACGTCAGCGGTTCAACCCCTGATGGACGGACACGACCCCATTCAAAGATACTAAAATCCGCATCCGCCTTTACGGATCGGTTATCGGAGCCCGCTCAAGAACAGCCGAACGCTCGGGCGCTTATGCGTCCTTGTGATCAGGATGGCCGATACAACGATTATTCTGCGGCTTGCCGCAACCCATCGATATTCCCCCGCATGCGCGCCAAGTGTTCGTGGTTTAGCGGCAACTGAACCGTCGTCTGGCCATTTCCTTGTTCGGCAATCCGCGCGTCGATCGCACCATCGAAGGCCGTTACTTCCAGGCTGACCGAGCTCCCCGCATTGCCATCGAAGGCCGGCATGATTGTCGCATGCGAACACGAGATCTCGGTGATCGTGCAGGCCATAGGCGGGGTGCCATCGCGTGAGATCCGGCCATCCAGATTGACGGCCATGGCTGTGAAGCTGGCACCGCTTTCTTCGTCGCCGACATTGCGGATCGCTTCGAGAAATACGGATACTTCTGAGGCCAGGGACACCGCCTCACCGTTCAGGCTTCCTGCCGAATCCGAGATGAAGGACGATTGATGGTCGGTATCCTCGGCCCGCTCCCGGACCGCACCCATGCTTTCCGACACCGAGGACGAGCGATTGGCCAGTTCGACCACGCTCCTGGAAATCTCCTGCGTCGTGCTTTCCTGCTGGGTGATCGCGGAAGCGATACCCGAAGAAAACTCACTGACCTGGTTGATGGTCGTCGAGATATCGGAGATGGATTTCGCCGATGCTTCCGAGGCGCGGCGGATCGAATTGACGTGTTCGGTGATGCCGGCGGTGGCCTTCGACGTTTGGTCGGCCAAGTTCTTGACCTCCGAGGCAACCACGGCAAATCCCTTTCCGGCATCACCGGCGCGCGCCGCCTCGATGGTGGCATTCAAGGCCAGAAGGTTGGTCTGCTCGGCAATATCGGTGATCAACTGCACGACCTCGCCGATACGCTCGGCTGCGTCTGTCAGGGCTTCGACCTCATCGGCGGATCGTTCCGCTTCGCTCTTGGCGTTGGTTGCGACGTTGAGCGAGTTGGTGGCTTGTTGGGCGATTTCGGCGATGGATGCTGCGAGTTCCTCGGTGGCGGCGCTCAACTGCTGTGCAATCGATGAGGTTTGATCGGCCTCGCCGAGCACGGATTCGGAGAGCTGCAAGGTATTGGCCGCATCTTCACGCATACCGTTGCTCTTCTCGACCATGCTGCTCGACGAATGGGAGATCAAATCGAAGATGCCGCCGATGCTGGCACCGAAAATGCCGATGAGCTGGTTGATTTCGCTTTGGCGCTCCTGCTGACGCTCACGGGTTTCCGCGGCCAACGCTTCCGCTTCCACGGCCTTTCGGGATTTCTCGCGAAACACCTCGAGCGCGTTCCGCATCGTCGCGACCTCATCGTTGAACCTCGATTGCGGCGTTTCCACCTCCAGGTTTCCTTCGCTCAGGCGCTCCATGGCGTCGGTGATATCGCCGACAGGCTTGACGATGGAGCGGCTGATCGCGATCCCGAAGCCAACGCCCAAGACGATACCGACGCCGGCGACGATCATCAGGATCATCAATCCCTGCTGCTCGTCTTTCAATGCGGTCCGCGCTGCTTGCTCGGTGAATTTGGAGACTTCTTCCAACAGGGATTCGACCGCGTGGTCGAGGTTCTCTTCTTCCTCATGAACCTGTTTTTCCAAGTCCTCGATCCCGACAAGTTCGCCTTCCTTAATCCGCCGGATCAAGTCCAGGGCATGATCGTCGAACGTGGCGTGTTCTTTTTCGATCACCTTCAGGCGCTCCAAGACGCTTTTGAATTTCTCCCGGCCGGCCGCCGAATGACTATGGATCGAGCCGTGCTCGGCAATCTTTTCCGCTTCCTTGATTTCCCCATCGACTTTGTTGGCGAGCGCGGTGAAACGCTTTTCGACCTCGACGATGTCGTTGACCGCATGACCGGTCTTGGCGGCGGCGACGGCGATCGCCCGCTCCGTCTGGATCGCCTGCTCCAACTGATGCACGGTCACGGCCTGGAGGATCTCGGTGAGCGGAATATCCTCTTCGGCGATATCCGTGAGCTCGTTGCCGATCTTTTGCATGGTGAGGATGGCGACAGCGGCGACGACGATCATGATGGTTGCCTGTAGGACCAGAAGGGACTGGACACGGCCGCCGATTTTCAAGTTCTTGATCGCATTCATCGGTTCGGTCTCCTTGTCGTCACGCGGCGGCGGTGAGGCGCGTCACCGCGGCCAGGATGTCATCGCGAGAGAAGGGTTTCGGCATAACCTCGTCAGCGAAGTTTTGTGCAATCTTCAGGGCCTCTTCGGCCGGGACATCGGCGCCGCCGCCGGAGATCGCCAAGATCGGCGTGCGAGAGAGCCGGGCGCTGTCGCGAAGCTGCATGATGACCTCGGTTCCGTCGACCTGTGGCATCAGGATATCGGTGATCACCAGATCGAACTTTCCGCCCGCCGCCGCGCTCAATCCCTGGGCCCCTTCCGCCGCCTGGGTGACCTCATGGCCCGCCTTCTCAAGGATCATCGCGAGCGATTCACGGACCCCCTTCATATCGTCGATCAACAAAATCGCAGCCATGCCCTACTCCTATTCACTTTCTAGAGACGCCGATGGACCGCCCGGCGGTGCCAGGGGAATGTAAATCGTGAAATGCGCACCGCCGTTTGACGCCGCGGTGATGGTGCCCGCCCATCCGCGAGCGATGCCGTAAGCGGTGGACAACCCGAGCCCCGTGCCCTCGCCCGGACGCTTGGTGGTAAAAAACGGATCGAAGACGCGGATCAGGTTCTCCGGCGGTATGCCCGGACCGCTATCCGAGACATCGATGACCGCATACCGTCCGGGCTCCAGGTCGCAAAGCGCAGCCGCCTCTCCCTCCAGGTCGCGGACGTCGAGGGCAACGTCGATGCGGCCGTCACCCTGCATGGCGTCGGAGGCATTCTTGAACATGTTCGTGAACAGCTACGCGAACGCCGCGCGATTGACGTTGATGACGGCTGCCTCGATCGACTTCAGACCGGCGCCTACGTTCGGTTCCTCGACACGCACGCCACTCGGCAGGAATTCCGAGGCGAACGCGATCACCTCGGCGACGATCTCCTGCAAATCGAAGGCGTCGGTTTTCGTTTGCTCCCGGCGGGCGAAGGTCAATACCCCGGCGACGACCTCCTTGGCGAAATGGGCGTGCTCGAGAATGCTGTCGACGCAGGGCCGAAGATCGTCGCCGGCTTCGGGCATCTCGTCACGCAGGGTCTCCGCCATCAGGATGATCGGTTGCAGCGCATTGTTCAGTTCATGGGCGACACCGCCGGCCAACCGGCCCAGAGTTTCCACCTTTTGGCGCTCATGATCGACGGTCGTGTAGGACACGTCCTTGGTGATATCGATCTGAACGCTCATGTAGGCGCGTAGCGCGCCGTCGCTGTCATGGATTGGCGTGAGCTGCAGTCGGTTCCAGAATTTCGAGCGGTCCTTGCGATAGTTCAGTAGCAAGGTGGTGATGGGCTGTTCATTCTGAATGGCCTCGCGCAACCGATCGACGGCCTTTTTGCTTGTTTCCGGGCCTTGCAGGAAACGGCAATTGCGCCCGACGATCTCGTCGAAACTGTAACCCGTCAAACGCTCGAAAGCCTTGTTGGCATAAACCAGGGGCAGGTCGGGCAAGGTCGCATCGGCGATGGTCACCCCGAAATCGCTGCCTCGCACCGCCGCCAGTATCAAGTCGCTGGGCTCCGGGTTTCGAATTTCCTCTGGCGATGGTTCGCTATCGCGCATCTTCAATCGGAGCCCGGTGAAGTTTCGATCCTCGCCAGTTGGAAACGCGGAGAGTCGAATTCAAGGCACATGTGGTCGCCGAGATTAATGGGGTATTAATTGACGTGAATAACAAGGAACCAGGTTTTGCCAATCGCCCATCGACGCCGGCGTTGAAATCGAACGCCTACAAAAGGAGACGACGATACTCGGCTGGCCTTAAGGCCGCGACTGACAGGTCCAAATAACTAGTGGGGAGAGGCGCCACCAAGATGTCGGAAATGGACGGAAATTGATCACAACCCGGCATCACAGCCATTAGGCGAAATGGCGGCTTCAGGGGGTAGTGTGCCGATATCCGGACCTTTTGAACCCCGTCCGCTTGCGATATCGGGGCAGGCTCCAAAAGCGCTGGCGAGCGTCCGGGCGGACCGGATCTCGAGAGCATCCCAGGCGCCGTCCAACGGGCGGTTCTTGGAAATCACCGGCCCGCCGATCTGTAAGCGGACGTGCGTGCTCTCGCGTCACTTGGGCCGACGCGACGACAAGACCGCCGTAACCTCATCCCTTGACCGCACCGGCCGTCATGCCCGTGATGATCTGCTTGGAGGCGACGAAAGTGAAGATGATCGGCGGGATAGCCAGAAGCATCCCGGTGGCCATGATCACGCCCCAATCGATGTCGTATTCGGTCAGCGAGTTGACGATGGTCACGGGGACGGTTCGCGTCGTCCGGTCGAGCAGGGCGTTGGCGATCAGGAACTCGTTCCAGGCGATGCGGAAGGTGAAGATCGACGCCGCCGCCAGGCCCGGCTTGATGACCGGCAGGACGACCAGGAAGAACACCTGGAAGGCATTGGCGCCATCGATTCTGGCGGCCTCTTCCAATTGAATGGGCACTTGGACGATGAAGCTCTGCAGGATCCAGATGACGAACGGCAGGTTCATGGCCACGTAAACCAGGATGATGCCGGCGTGGGTGCCATCGAGCCTGTATTGGAACGTCCAGATTCCGAAGACGGGGACCAGCAGAACGGCAGGCGGGACCATGCGCATCATCAGCGTCGTCATCGACATGGTGCCGCGTCCCATGAACCGGAAACGGACCAGGGCGTAAGCCGCCATGCAACCGACGATCAAGGTGATACCCGTTGAGATCAGGGCCACGATGAGCGAATTGCCAAGGGCGCGCCCGAACGTCGGGTCGCAATAATCGACGTGGGCCGGGTCGTACCACAGGACGTTACACAACACCGTTTCGTAATTCTGTAACGTCGGGAAGAACAACAGGCTCGACGTTTCGCTCATGACGTCGACGTTGAGCCGGAACGAGGTCGACAGCATCAGGTAGATCGGCGCGATCGACATGACCACGAGGGCGGCGATCAACGCGTAGAAGGCCGGGTTCTGGCGTTCGTAGGTGTTGTCCATGAGTCAGGCCTCCTCCGCCGCCTGGCGCACGCTCGCCTCGCGGGCTTCGACGACCTTGTTGTAGACGAACATGATGACCGTTAGAGCGAGCAGTATCAGCAGCAGATAGTTGGACATGGCCGCGGAGACACCCAGTTCGCGGAATTCGGACGCCGTGCGGGCGATGCGCAGGGACAGGATTTCCGTCGACAATCCGGGGCCACCGTTGGTCATCACCAGGATCACTTCCAGCACCTTGAAGGAGTCGATCAGGCGCAGGAGCCCGGTGACGATCAACACCGGCATCATCAGCGGCAATTTGATGTGGATGATCTGCTGCCAACCGGAGGCACCGTCGATCCGCGCCGCTTCCAAGGCCGAACGCGGTAGCGATTGTAGGGCGGCCAGTGCCAGGATGAAGATGAAAGGTGTCCATTGCCAGATGTCGGCGATGATGATCGAGGCCAGGGCCCATCCGGAATCCGAAAGCCAGGGGATGGGCTCGAAACCCCAGTCCTTCAATGTCCGGTTAAAAATCCCCACCGACGGATGATACATATAGCGCCACATCAGGCCGACGACGATGGGAGCGATCATCATCGGCAGGATGAAGATGGTCCTGAGAACGGAAATGCCGCGGATGTTGCGGTCCAACAACAGCGCCAGACCAACGCCGACGACCATTTCGGTGACGACGACGATCGACGAGAACTTCAGGGTGACCATGGTCGATTCCCGGAAGCTCTCGTCCATGAGCAGGTTGCCGTAGTTTCGCAGGCCGATGAACTCGGCTTCGCCGATCAACTGGCTCGGGTTCCAGTTGAGGAAACTGGCGTAGATCATGTACCCGATGGGGTAGAGCAACCCGATGATCATGATCACCGCCGCCGGGGCGAGGAACATGTATGGGGTCATTCGCTTCATGCTCATCGTCGTCATATCAACCGTTTCCGCTTCGATTAGCCATCCACTGCTGCGCTACGAACGGCGGGAGCGGAGGGCGGCCCAGGGAGGATGACCGCCCTCCGTAACGGCTGCGCCGTTACTGCCAGCTGTAGTAACCGGCGTCCTCCATGATCGCCTTGGTCCGTTTGGCGACGCCGTCCAGCGCTTCCTGCGGATCCAGGTTTTCGGTCAGTACTTTCGAAAGCGTCGTGCCCAGATCGGCGTTGATCTTACCCCACACCGGGATGATCGGACGCCAATCAGGATCGGCGTGCTTGAGGGCTTCACCGAACACCTTCATGTGCGGGTACTTCTTGTTGACCTCCGGATCGGCGTGGGTGGAATAGCGTGACGGGTTTCCGCCGGCGAGTCCCACCAGTTTGTCGCCGTGCTTGGAAGTCAGCCATTGCATCAGCAGGAAGGCGGCTTCCTTGTTTTGCGCGTTTTTCGGGATGGCGATTCCGAAGCCGCCGGTTTGCGATCCCCGGCGCACGCCCTTGGGATGCATGGCCCAACCGACCTTGCCGACGACTTTCGACTTCTTCGGGTCTTCGACTGAACTGGCGAATACCGTCGTGTCCAGGAACAGAGCGGTCTTGCCCTGCAAAAAGGCATTGCCGGCTTCGGCGAAGGCGAAGGTCTTGGCGCCCTCGGGGCCGCAGTCGACGATCTTCTTCAGCGCCTTGGCCGCTTGGACACCGGCCGCGTTGTTGACGATTGGGTTCCACTTATCATCGAAGATCCGTCCGCCGAGCGGCGCCAGGTGGAGCAGGAACGCATGACTGGCCTGGTGGCCTGAGGCGGCCCGGGAAGCCAAACCACCCATGCCCGGCTCGAGCTCGGGGATCTTGCAAACGAGACCGAGCAGTTCGTCATAGGTCTTCGGCACCGTCAGGTTATGCTTTTCGAAGATGTCCTTGCGATAACCGAGGACGGACGTCTCCGATCCGAAGGGAATGCCGTAGACGGAATGCAGCGGTCCCGGCAGGTATCCCTTGGTGCCACCGACGACACCGATGTTCTTAACGTAGCCATCAATGAGATCGCCGGCGTCATAATTGGGATCGGCCAACTTCGGGTTCATGAAAAACCGCGCCAGGTTCTCAAGTTGGTCGGCATAGACATAGTCGGCCTTCGAGAACACGACGTAGGCGATCAGATCGTAGTCGCCCTTTCTCTTGGTCAGCTCGAGGGTCTGCTTCTCACGCATCTTCAGATATTGGAGAAGGTCGACCTCGACCTTGATGCCCGTTTCCTTGGTGAACTGGGGCAAGACTTTCATGACCGCATGGTAGTGGGGGTGGGCCGGGAAATTGGCGACCACCGTTTGCCCCCTGTAGGGCGCATATGGATCCGCCAGCGCCGAACCCGCCACCAGGGCCAGGCCTGCCGCGGATAGGGCTAGTGTCTTGAGTACTTTCAGCATTTCTCACGTCCTCCTTGTTTCGATTTGTTGAACGTCTGACGGCTGTCCGGCGCTAGAACCTGACTTCCGTCGTCTTGTCGAAAACCATGATGTCTTCGGGATCGACCTCGAATATCACGGTAGTTCCGCGATCGAACCGCGACGCGCTTTCCAGTTCGACGAGGATTTCCTGATCGCCGCACATGGTCACGAGGATCGATTGAGCGCCCAGGTATTCGGAAACTTTGACGCTTAGGCTGATATGCGACCCCTCGGCGCCGGCCTCCGATGCGACCTTGAAACACGACGGGCGTATTCCGACGATCACCTGCTGACTGGTGGCGGCACTCAGTCGCTCACGCATAGACGGCGATAGATCGAGCAAGACGCCCTCGCCTTTGACCGCCACGGTTCCGTCGCGTTCGACCAGCTCGGCATCGAGAAAATTCATCGTAGGGCTGCCGATGAAGCCGGCGACGAACTTGTTGGTCGGTTCCTTGAACAGCGTTTCGGCTGTTCCTTCCTGTTGCACCAAGCCGTCCGCCATGACCACGATTCGATCCCCCAACGTCATCGCCTCGACTTGGTCATGGGTCACGTAGACCATGTTCTTGTCGAGGGTGTTGCGCATCTCGGCAAGCTCGGTACGCATCTTGCTGCGGAGCTTGGCATCCAGGTTGGACAAGGGCTCGTCGAACAGGAAGGTGGAGGCGTCGCGGACGAGAGCCCGGCCCATGGCGACGCGTTGACGCTGTCCGCCCGACAGTTCGCCCGGTTTGCGGAACAAAAGCTGCTCGATGCCCAGCATCTCGGCGACCCGTGCCACCTTGTCGTCGATTTCGTTTTTGGGGGCCTTCTGGAGCCTGAGGGCGAAGGACATATTCTTCGCGATGTTCATGTGTGGGTAGAGCGCATAGTCCTGGAACACCATGGCGATGTCGCGGTCCTTGGGTTCCAGATGGCTGATTGGTTTGTCGTCGAACCAGATTTCGCCGCTTGTGAGATCCTCAAGTCCGGCCAGCATTCTCAACGTCGTGGATTTTCCGCATCCCGACGGGCCGACGAGAACGGTGAACTCGCCGTCGTCGAACTCCAAATCGAACGGCGGCAGAACCAGAACCGAACCGAAGCTCTTCTCTACGGAGTCAAAACGGATTTTCGGCACGATCACTCTCCATATGAAACGCTATCTCTATTCGTGCGTCCGACTGCATCGGTCTCGGCCAGGCTCGATCACAAGATACGTGGAGACGGCATCGGGGGCTGGGAAATCAATCCGTTTTTCCCTATTCTTTTCTTGAGGATGGAAGGGCTTCGTTGGGGCATCGCGCATCGATCAACTCCTGCTCGCCCTTGAGCTTTCCCTTTTCTGCGGTCCCTGCCATGCCGACACCAAATGATCGGCTCACCCGCACGCCTATTGTAAGGCATTAATAATTCAAGATTGTTATACGCTAACATTATTCCTCTGCGGAGTCTATATAAATTGCCATACGCTAACATTTTTCTCATAATGGTTTGGCGGATTCGGCTCTGATCCGTCATCCGTGCATTGCTAAACAACATACGATGCCTCGGAGACCCCATGGCTTCAAAAAACGAAAAAAGGAAAAAACCGGCCCTACGGGACCAAACGACTCTTCGTGAGGTGGCCGCTGCGGCGAACGTCAGTGAGATGACGGTATCGCGCGTCCTGCGCGAAACGGGCAGTGTCTCCGAAAAGACCCGAAAAAAAGTCCTCGAGGTGGTCGATGAACTGGGATTTGTGCCCAACAAAATCGCTGGATCATTGGCGACATCCACTTCCAACCTGATCGCCGTCATCGTACCGACGTTGCGTAACCAGGTGTTCACCGAGGTTCTGGCGGGTGTAACCAGTCATCTGGACTCCGAAGGCTACAAAGCTGTCATCGGGATTTCGGATTACCAGCGCGATAAGGAAGAGGAACTGATCCGCTCCATGCTGTCTTGGCGCCCGTCGGGATTGATCGTATCCAATCTGGCCCATACGGATCGGGCGAAGAAGATCATGACCAATGCAGGCGTGCCGGTTGTCGAAATGATGGAGGTCACAGACGATCCCGTCGACGCCTGCGTTGGCGTCGATCATTCTCAAGCTGGCGCTCTTATGGCCCGGCATTTGATCCAGCGGGGCTATCGGCACTTCGGTTACCTTGGCTGGAACAAGCGTGATCGAACGGCAAGAAAGCGATTTCAGGGATTTGCCGACGTGCTGCAAGATTACGGTCTGTCGTTCGAGGGGATCGGCGAATTCGACCGGCCACCAGACATCGAGATCGGAAAAACCGGGCTGAAGAACCTTCTGGCCGATCATCCTGGCCTGGATGCCATATACTTTCCCAACGACATTTCCGCGGTTGGCGGATTGTTTTATTGCCAAGAGGCCGGCATCGATGTCCCGACGACTTTGGCGATCGGTGGGTTCAGCGGGCTTCAGATCGGGCAACTGCTGCCCCGTCCGTTGACGACCGTATACGTCGAGCGTTTCAAGATCGGTCAACAGAGTGCCGAAATCGTTGTCGACAGGTTGAACGGCCTACAAACGCCGCGGGTCAACACGATCGAATGCCGGCTTGTCGAAGGCGGAACGACCTGAACGGGCCGCCTCGCCGGTCCCTTTTGCCCGCCGCGCCGGCCGATCGAGGGTCCGGTTGTGCGCCGCGATCAAGGCAGCTTGTCAGCCTTGTCCGGTGACACCCTTATCGGAGCGTTGGCTTCTTCGTAGGCCAGCAACAACGCCGAGTGATCGAGCCGGCCACGCCCGCTGGCGACCAGGGTCCGGTAGCGATCAAGCGTTTCGGCCGCCAGAGGCATTTCCAGCGAAGCCTCGTTGGCCATCTTCACCGAAGAATCCAGGTCCTTGACCGAGAACTCGAGCGGCCCGCCGGGAACGAAATCCCGATCGACCATCTTGCCGCCGTGAATGTCCAGAATACGGCTTTGGCAGTAGCCGCCCGATATCGCTTGGCGAACCTTGCCGGCGTCGACGCCCAACGAGGCGGCAAGCATCAAGCCCTCCGACACGCCGCCAATGAAGATATGGACGATGGTCTGGTTGACCAGCTTGCAGACCTGTCCGGCCCCCGCGTCCCCGATGTGAAAGACATTGCCCATCACTTCGAAGACGGGTCGTGACCGCTCGAGGTCCACGGGTTGGCCACCGACCATGATCGAGAGGGTACCGGCTTCTGCGCCGGAGACGCCGCCCGAGACGGGGGCGTCCAAGTGGTGTTCATAGCCGGCTTCGGTAAGGCGACGGTGGTTGCCTGTCGCAATGTCCGGGGCCAGGGAACTCATATCGATCAACAGGCAGTCCATCGGTGCATTCGACACCACGCCATCGGGGCCGAAATACACCTCCTCGATGGCAGCAGCGCCGGCCAGCATCGTGATGACGATCTCGGCATCGGCAACCGCCTCCCCGATCGAACCTGCCGCCCGAGCGCCTTGAGCTTCGAGGGGCGTGCATTTGTCGGCACTGCGGTTCCATACGGTCACGGGAAATCCTGCCGTCAGCAGCCGCGCGGCCATGCGGCTGCCCATGAGACCTATACCAATAAAGGAAACTTTCGGCTTTCTCTCGGTTTGGGTCATCGGGTCCTTACCTCTCTTCTCACGCTTTGACTATCGGTAGACATCCATCCATGTGAGGCCTTCTTGCGTCGTACGCCGCGGCCGGTATTCAGCGCCGACGAACCCGCCCCATCCCATGTCATCGAGGGCGGCCAGAAGGTAGGGATAGTTGACTTCGCCCGTATCAGGCTCGCCCCGATCGGGAACGGCGGCGAACTGAACATGCCTGACGTGCGGCAGACTGCTTCTCAGCAATTGGGTCAAATCCCCCTGCATGATCTGCGCGTGGTAACAGTCGAACATCAGTTTCAGGTTATCTGCGGCGACCGCCCGGATGGTCTCCAGGCCGACTTCGACAATACTGAAATGATACCCCGGCGCGTCCCGCTGATTGACGCCCTCAATCACGATCGTGATGCCGAGCGGCGCCGCCTGATCGCAGGCATACCGGAGGTTCGACCGGAACACCGTCTCGGCTTCTTCCGTGCCGCCGGTCTTGCCGGGTACCGCGTTTACGTTGCGGGCGCCGATCGCAGCGGCATAGGCGATTGCTTCGTCGACATAGCCGCGGGCCTCATCCTCGCGCCCCGGCATGGCCATGACCCCGAAGTCATCAGGGCCGTTTATACCGAGCCGCGTATTAAGGCCGATCATTTCAAGACCGGTATCTTTCAGCGCGGCGGCGACGGCGTCGGCCGGTGTCTCGTAGGGGAAATGACACTCGACGGCGGCGAACCCCGCGTTCTTCGCCGCGTGGATCCTTTCAGGCAGCGTCAGTTCGTTCCAGAGGAACCCAAGGTTTGCAGAGAATTTCGGCATGGCGCGTCTCCTCGGCGACACAGGTGTTTCAGGACCCGATCAGGAATTGACGAAACGGATATAGTTCGGTGCCGGGATCTCGTAGATCTCGTCGGTCATGGTCAGGTCACCGCTGTCCACGTCCCGGGAAAAGACCCGTATGTGTCCGGAATCCTGGTTGGCGACGACCACCGCGTCGCCGCAGGGCGTGATCGCAAAGTGCCTCGGGAATTTGCCGCCGGTAGGAACGAGCCCGCTGCGCTCCAAGCGGCCGTCGTCCAGGACCTTGAAAATGGCCAGTGAATTGTCGCCGCGATTGGAGACGTAGAGGAAGCGGGCGTCCGGCGACAGCTTGATTTCCGAGACATAGGAGACATTGTCGCGATTGTCGACGGTCGACTCGTACTGAATCGGCAATAGCCGGGGTTTGATTTCGTCCGGTGCGCTGTCGTCTAGCACGGCGACGCATACGGTGTTGAACAACTCGTTGGAGACGTAACAGATATCGAGGCCCGGGTGCATGGCCATGTGGCGTGGCCCCGATCCGGCTTCGAACTCGATCCAGGTCTCCCGGGAAAGCTGTTTCTTCTCGGCGTCCCAGCGATACTGAAATATCGCGTTTTCGCCGAGATCCGGGATGAACACCCATTCGCGCCAAAAATGGGCGCAGTGGGCGTGCGGGCCGACCTGTCGATTTCCCCAGTGGTCTTCACGGTTCTCGACTTGGCGCCATTCGCCTTCGCCGCGGTAATGCTGCCTGAAGCTTTGCAAGACGGCGCCAAGCTTTCCATCGCCTGCCACCTCGGCGACATCGATGATCGCATCCCAGTAGTTGATGACGATGGCGGCATCCTTGGTCGGCGCCAGCGCAAGGAAGCAGGTGGAACGACCCGAGGCGCGAAACTTGTCGTGGTAGATCAGCGTACCGTCGCCCGTGACCGTGTAGCGCAATACGTCGCCTTCATCCTGAATGGTTTCGACGATGGCGTATAGGGTCTTGCCATCGCTGTGTGGAATGAGGACGGCCGGATTCAAAGCCTCCGTCGTGTCGTTGAGAACGAGTTTGCCGTCGCGGGTGAGGGACATTGCATAGATCCCCTTGCCCGGCACCGGCGCGTAGGGTTGGTGGGCCAGGGCGTCCATGTCGCTGTAACTGCCCACGAGCAGCGAGTATTCCTGAGCTAGCATTTACGTGTCCTCCTTCATTCTTCCCGATCACCGAGTTGGACGAGACGGCCGGTTTTGCTTCTGGTGATCTCATCCCTGTTATCCGCAACAGCTTTATGAGTTAGCGCTAACATCCGGGCAACAATTCGAGCCATGGTTAAAACTCGCTGGTTTTCCTTAGAGGCCCCAATCCGTATGGAACGATCCCGTCCGATCGATGCGCTCGTAGGTATGGGCACCGAAACAGTCGCGCTGCGCTTGGATCATGTTGGCCCAGAGGCGCTCGCTCCGGTAGCCGTCGAAATAGGTGAGAGCTGATCCCATGCCGGGCAACGGCACGCCGGCATTCGTCGCTTCACATATGGTCCGCCGCCAGCCGTCTTGGACGTCCGCTAGGATCGTCGCGAACTCGGCGGCACACATTAGGTTGGCCGGTGACGCACCGCCCTTAAAGGCGGCGGCGATGCGATCGAGGAGACGCGCCCGAATCACACAACCGGCCCGCCATATATCGGCAACCAGGGAGAGATCCGTATCCCAGCCGTATTCGCGACTCCCCGCCTCGATCAGGGCCAGTCCTTGGGCGTAGGCGACGACGACCGAGCCGAGCAGTGCCTGATGGACGGCTGGCACCGCTTCCGCCGCGGGCCATTCTCTGGGCATGCCTTCGGGGCCAGGCAGAACGCCTGCCGCTTCGACCCTCTCATCTTTCAGGGAGGCGAGAGCACGGGCATATACCGCTTCAGTGATGGTTTGTGTCGGCGTCCCCAGCTTGAGGGCTTCTTCCGAACTCCATCGCCCGGTCCCTTTCTGGCCAGCCTTATCAAGGATCATCTCGACCAACGGCGCATCGGACAGGTCGTCTTGCCGTGCCAAAATGCCGGCCGTGATCTCCACCAGGTATGACGACAAATCGCCTTCGTTCCATTGGCGAAAGACGGCAGCCATGTCTTCATGGCTCATGCCGGCGAGGTCGCGCAATAGGACGTAGGCCTCGGCAATCGACTGCATGATGGCGTACTCGATGCCGTTATGGACCATCTTGACGAAATGACCGGAACCGTCGCTGCCGACTCGAGCACAACAAGGTTGTCCCTCGAATACCGCTGCGACGGACTCCAGGATCGGCCGGCAAGCCTCATACGCCGCTTCGTCGCCGCCGGCCATCATCGACGGGCCATGACGGGCACCTTCTTCGCCACCGGAAATGCCGAGACCGATGAAAACTATCCCGCGCTCCGCAAGCCGCCCCTGGCGCGCGATGGTATCGCGGAAGTAGGAGTTACCGCCGTCTATCAGGGTGTCGCCGTCGGTCAGGAGCGGCAATAGGTTATCGATCACGGTGTCCACCGGTTCGCCTGCCTTGACCATGATCAGGATGGTGCGAGGCGCCGGAAGCACCGCGACCATTTCCTTAGGGGATGAAACAACGGTTATCCGCTTTGTCCGCTCCACTTCGGGATTATCGACGAATTGGCTTCGGGCCTCGGCCCACGGATCGTAAGCAACCACGGACGATCCGTTGTCGGCCGCATTGAGGGCCAGGTTGCGACCCATAACACCCAATCCGACGAGTCCCAGGGTCTGCGTTGTCGTCATCTCCGGTGCTCCCTAGGCAAACGACAACTGGACCTTCATCGCCGTCTTGCGGTCATTGGCCGCTTCGAACGCGGCAACGGCGTCGTCGATGGGATAGACGCCGGTCAGCAGGGGGCCGAGAGGTATGCGCTTTTCCCGAATGAGTTCGACAGCCCACTGAAACTCGTCGTGGAAACGGAAGTTGCCCAGCATCTGAATTTCCTTCGCCACCATTTGATTGAGCGGCAAATTGACATCTCCGCCGAGGCCCAAGATGACCAGACGTCCGCGCGGCCGGATGACGTCGAGCGCGCCTCGCAATGCGGCTTCATTACCGGATGCCTCGATGACCACGTCAAAGGTGCCCTTGCCCTCGGCAAAAGCCTCCAGTTCGGATATGTGGGTCGCCACATTTATGGTGTCGTCGGCGCCGACCTCCCTGGCCCGGGCCAAGGCTTCGTCGACCACGTCGGTGGCTACGACATGCAAGGCGCCATGGACTTTCGCCGCGGCAACGACCAAAGCGCCGATCGGCCCGGTTCCTGTAACCAGAACGCGCTTCCCCATCAGATCCCCGGCTTTCCTAACGGCAGCCAGGGCAACGGAAAGCGGTTCCGCGAAAGCCGCATCCTGAGGGCTGATGCCCGCAGGAAGCTTAACGCATTGCCAAGCCTCGACAACCAGGGACTGGCTAAAGGCCCCCTGGATATGGGGGAAACGCATGGCGCTGCCGTAATAGCGCATATCCAGACATTGGTTGTACATGGCCTCGCGGCAGTATTCGCAGGTTCCGCACGGACGACTGGGGTTGATAGCCACCAGATCTCCCACCGACAGCCCTTCCACCCCGTCGCCCAGGAAAGCAACGTGTCCAGCAACCTCATGACCGAGGACCATCGGCTCGCGGATCCGAATGGCGCCAAAACCGCCGTCGAGATAGTAGTGCATGTCGGAACCGCATATTCCGCCCGCGGCAACGTCGATCAGCACCTGACCGGCCTCAGCGGTCGGTGGCGCCGCTTCTTCGATCCTCAGATCTCGCGGTCCGTGACAAACGACTGATTTCATAGCCCCCCTTCCAATATTCCAGGTTGCCAATGGGTTGCAAAGCAATTCGTCGAACGGATCCAAGCGCTGCGAGCAAGGAGTCTATCCTGGAAGTGTTCGCCATCGTTTGCACCTTGACATCGCCATGCGCCAGCACTAATGTTAGCGCTAACATTTATAATTGCAAGCGGTTTCTTGGAGAATCCGTAGAAAAGGAGAAATCGTGATGGCGAACAGCCTATTCGATCTGACCGGACGGCGCGCCTTGGTGACCGGATCGGGTCAGGGCATTGGCTTCACCTTGGCCAGGGGGCTGGCGCAAGCCGGCGCCGACGTCATCCTCAATGATATCGACAAGGACCGTCTGGCCGCGGCCTCGGAAAAGCTCCGGGCCGAAGGGGCCACGGTTCACGAATTGGGCTTTGATGTCACCGATGCTGACGCCGCCACGTCCGCCGTCGATGGATTCGAGGCGGGAACCGGTCCCATCGACATCCTGGTCAACAATGCCGGCATGCAGTTCCGAGCCCCCCTCGAGGAGTTCCCGACCGACCGCTTCGATTTCATGATGCGGCTCAACATCAATTCCGTCTTTTATGTCGGACAGGCGGTGGCCAAACACATGATCGCCCGCCACGAAGGCAAGATCGTCAACATCTGCTCCGTGCAGACCGCACTGGCGCGACCGTCGATCGCACCCTATACCGCCTCCAAGGGGGCCGTCGCCAATATGACGAAGGGCATGGCCACGGACTGGGCGAAACACGGTCTGCAGGTCAACGGCTTGGCCCCAGGGTATTTCAAGACCGAACTGACGTCCGCGCTGGTTGCCGACGAGGAGTTTACGGCTTGGCTCAGTGGCCGAACGCCGGCCGGTCGTTGGGGAGAGGTCGAGGAACTCATCGGCGCCTGCGTCTTCCTCTCCTCTCCTGCATCGAGCTTCGTAAACGGACACATTCTCTATGTCGACGGCGGAATCACCTGTTCGGTTTGAACGACGACCCATCGTTATCGTGATGGGCGTTTCGGGGTCGGGAAAGTCGACAGTCGGTGAGGCGTTGGCCGAACGCCTTGGTGTACCGTTTCTCGATGCCGACGACTTTCATCCGAAGGCCAACGTCGAAAAGATGTCCAACGGCATCCCGCTGACCGATGTGGATCGCTGGCCCTGGCTCGATTCCTTGAGCCAGGGTATTCGCGATGAGGCCGCCGATTCCGGCGGCGTGGTCGCCGCCTGTTCCGCTCTGAAGCTGATCTATCGCGACCGACTGCGCGAGGGCGTAAGGTTTCCCCTGACCTTTGCTTTGCTTGATGGAAACCGCGATCAGATTCTGCGGCGTATGGAGGCCCGCAAAGATCATCACATGCCGGCGAGCCTGCTCGACAGCCAGCTCGCAGACCTCGAACGCCCGGACGCGCACGAGGGCGTTGTCACCGTCACCATCGACGACGCGGTCGAACATATCGTCGACCATCTGTTGGCCAAGATCACCATGCGTCCTTGAAGGGGTGGATCGTCTGCCAATCCAGGGGCCTTCTCAACGGACTGTGGAGAGGTATTGAGAACGTCTCTGTGAGTAGTCCGTGAAGGCATATGGTCGGACTTCCGTTTCCCGGCTTAGGTCGCGGCTCCGCCTTTGTGGCGAGCGTCCGGGCGGTCCGGATCTCGGGAATATCCCCTGCCGCGACGAACCCCATCCTCCAATCTCCTCTTGGCCGGGTGCGACCCCGTCGCAGGCGGCCAGCGGGCCCTCCACGCTTCTACGGATCCGCAGTGCCTTTGAGACACGCCGATGCGCCGCTGGTAGTGGGGTCAAGCCCGCGCATGAGGATGTGGTCGGGAAGGTGAAGTGTCTGGTTCATCCCAGGTGCGGAAACCCGCTTATACCCGATGCAACCTATGCCGCTGATAGACGCCCGCCCAGTTGAGACAGTGCCTCGTATAACTTGGCGGCCAGTTGGCGGTCTGCGATTTCGCCCTGTTCGACGTCGAATGACTGGTTGAATGATCCGACCGAAAGACTCGCGACGACGTCGCCACCGAAACGCGGGGCCGCGCTGAGAACGGTGTTCAAGACGGTCGCGCCTCCGCGTTTGCCGGGAGACGTCGACAACGCGACCATCGGCTTGTTCTGATACACCTTCACGTCGATACGCGACGTCCAATCGAAGAGGTTCTTGAACGCGGCCGTGTACGACCCGTTGTGCTCGGCATAAGAAACAATCAACGCATTCGCTTCGCGAATGGCCTGCAGAAAACGGTGAGCCTGCTCGGGTATGCCGGCGTTTTGCTCCCTGTCGATGCTGAACAACGGCATCTCGAAATCGTTGAGGTCAATGATCTCAATATCTGCGTTAGGGGCGATATCGCGTTTGAAGATTTCGGTCGCATGGATGACGAACGATTTGTTGATGGAGTTCCGGGAATTACTTGCTGCAAACGCGAGAATTTTCATCTGCGGTTCACCCTTGTGACATGGCTAAACGATGATTGGGACAGCGCGGACAAAGACCTGTCCGCCGATCTCATTTTGGTGGTGGCCGATGAAATTCAATGACGTTGCGGTCAGGATCTCTGACGAAAATGAACTTTCCACCGGTGGGCAGTTCAACGGTTTCCGTGATCGGGATGCCGCGTTCCGCCAACTGATGCTCGACGGCCTCGAGATCGGTGATCTCCAACGCAACATGGGTGTACCCCGCCTGCTTGACCGGTCGATCCATGAGCACGTTGTCGTCGTCGGCGTCGGCCGAGGCATTGAGAATGAAGTTAATGTTCACACCGCTGGGGTGAATCATGATGGCCACCGGCTCCGGCCCAACCGGCCCCTCGATGAAATTGAAGCCGAGCTTCTCGTAAAACGCTCGCGTCGTTTCCAAGTCCTTGACCCGTATCCCGACGTGATTGATTCCGGTAATCTGTTTCATCGCCAAACCCTCATCCAAAAAACGTTCCGAGCCATGCGGTGGAAGTGATTTCGGGCCTCGGCGACGCCAAATCAAGATGTCTCCGAACATTCGGCTTCGGGGGGAAAGCGACGGTTCCACTCGTTAACCGTTTCCGTCGGCAAATCGAGTGATTCGGAATCCCGCAAAGCGGACCTTCTTGTCCTTTCGCGGCCAAACCCGCATTTCTCGTTGGCAATCCATTCCGTGATGTGATCGGCGATTCACTTGGAAGGCTTGGCCACAAATTCGCCCCTAGTCGCGTCGGGCCGCAAAATTGCTACGAGGACAATGTTTCTCTTGTTCGGTGCCTTTGTTGCGTGGCAATTCGACGCCAGCAAGGAGTTTCCCCATGCCCGACTTTTCGACTGTCCATCGAATGACCGCCTACATGGCCTGGGCCGACGACGTGGTGCTCAGGAACGCCGAGCAGCTCTCCGAGGCACAGCTCATGGCTCCCCGAGATGCGCTCTTCAAAAGCATCGCCGGCACGTTCGACCATATCCTTGTCGTCGAAGAGATTTTCCGCGCCCATCTGGACGGGCGGACCCACCCGCACACGGCCCGGTATCGGAGCACGGTTTTGCCCTTTTCCGAAGTCGCCGACGGACTCCGGAAAATGGACCAATACTATGTCGGGCTGGCGCGAAACTGGTCCGAGGCGGAACTGGCGGAAATCATTTCCTTCGAATTTGTCGGCGGCGGCGAAGGTGCCATGACACGTGAAGACATCTTGCTGCATCTGGTGAACCACGCCACCTACCACAGGGGCTTCGTCAGCACCTTGTTGTTTCCCCTCATATCGAAGGGCGCCGCCAGCGATCTGACCGTGTTTCTCAGGGACGTTTGGCCGGAAATCTCCCAAAATACGGGCGAAAACGCCGCATAAGCCCGTGCCTGAAGACCGTTTTCGCCACCCCTACCCCGCCACGAGGAATCGCCGGTAGGCGCGCGACAGCAGGCCGCCCTGGCGGAAGGTCTCGCGTTCGGCATCGTTGTAGAGGCGAAGGTCGAGGGGGGTGGTATCGACAGCACCGTCCTTGCGATGCACGGTCAGGATCGCCGATGTCAGGTCGTCTGTTAGCGTCACGTCGAAGACTTCGCTGCCGTCGAGGGCGAGGGTCAGGCGGTCGACGCCGTCCGGGAAACAGAGTGGCGCGATGCCCATGTTGACCAGGTTGGAGCGGTGGATGCGCTCGAAACTCTCGACGACGACGGCCCGCACGCCGGCCAGCCACGGCGCCTTGGCCGCCGTGTCGCGGGACGATCCGCAGCCGTATTCCCTGCCGCCGATGACGACGAGACCCTGGCCGCGGGCCCGGTAGGCCTCGATGGCCTCGAACAGGGTCGCCTCCCGACCCTCCGGTTCGATCCGCGTCCACGGCCCCTCGCGGCCGGGCGTCATCTCGTTGCGGAGCCGGCCGTTGGCGAAGGTCGAGCGGATGACGATGTCGGACGAACCGCGCCGGGTGCCGTAGGAATTGAAGTCCCGGGGCTCGACGCCGCGCCCGATCAGGAACTTGCCGGCATCCGACTCAGGCGCGATGGCGCCCGAGGGCGAGATGTGGTCGGTGGTGATCGAGTCGCCAAGGATGGCGAGCGGCCGCAGCCCCTTCATGGCTGGTATAGGCGCCTGCTCCGCCGCGATGGATTCGATGAACGGCGGAAACGTCACGTAGGTTGACGGCGGCCAGTCGTAGGTATCGGCGGTCACCTCCAATCGGTTCCAATGGGGATTGACGGTCGAGATGCCGTCGTAGTTGGCCCGGTAATCCTCGGGCCCGCCATGGGCCGCCATCAGGGCCTCGACCTCTTGCTCCGCCGGCCACAGGTCGGCCAGCGTCACCGGGTTACCGTCGGTATCTTCCCCGAGAGGGTCGGCGGTGACGTCGGTCAGGATGGTGCCCGAAAGCGCGTAGGCGACGACCAGGGGCGGCGAGGCGATCATGTTGCGCGACGCCAGGGGATGGATGCGTCCGGCGAAGTTACGGTTTCCGGACAGCACGGCGACCCCCTTGATCTCGTTTTCCCGGATCGCCGCCTCGATCTCGGGGGCCAGGGGTCCCGACATGCCGTTGCATGTGGAACACGAATAGGCGGCGACGTGAAGGCCGAGCGCGTTCAGTGGGGCCATCAGGCCGGCCGCCTCGAGATAGGTCGCGACGACGCGCGAGCCCGGCGCCAACGACGTCTTGACCTGGGGTTTGGCGGCCAGGCCCCTCACCACGGCGTTCCTGGCGATCAGTCCGGCCAGGACCATGTTGCGGGCATTGGCCGTATTGGTGCAGCTGGTGATGGCGGCGATGATGACGTCGCCGTCGCCGATGTCATGCGCGGCACCCTCGACCGGAACCCGGCGCGGTGCTTCCCGTTCGCCGTCGAGGGCCAAGGCCGGTGCCACGTCGGCGAGGTCGATGCGCTGTTCCGGGCGGCTCGGTCCGGCGACGGAGCGGCCGAGCTTGGACAGATCGAGGGCGACCACGTCGTCGTATTCGATGGATTTGTCGACACCATCGGCCCATAGCCCCTGGCCCTGGCAATAGGCCTCGACGGTGCGGACGTGATCGGCACCGCGCCCGGTGCCTCTCAGGTAAGTCAGCGTGTTGGCGTCGACCGGGCAGAACACCGAGGTGGCGCCGTATTCGGGGGCCATGTTGGCGATGGTGCTGCGATCGCCGACGGAAAGCCTGGAATAGCCGGTGCCGAACAGTTCGACGAAACTATCGACGACGCCCAAGGCGCGCAGTTTCTCGGCGACGGCGAGGGCCATGTCGGTCGCGGTGATCGTCTCCGACGGTGTTCCGGTCACCTCGAGGCCGACGACGCGGGGCACGTTCACCGCCGTCGTCTCGCCGAACATGATGGCCTCCGCCTCGAGCCCGCCGATGCCCCAGCCGAGCACACCAAGGCCGTTGATCATCGGCGTGTGACTGTCCGTGCCAAGGCAGGTGTCGGGGGTCAGGAAATGGGCGTCGTCCGCTGCACCGCTGACCACCCGGCCCAGGTGCTCCAGGTTGATCTGGTGCATAATGCCGCCGCCGGGCGGGATGACGCGCAGGTTGGCGAAGCGTGCCTCGCAGGCCTTCAGGAAAGCGAAGCGTTCGCGGTTGATGTCGAACTCGCGGGCTTCGTTCTTCTCGAAGGCGGCCCCTTCGGCCCAGTGGAAGATGGTCATGGCGTGATCGATGATCAGGACGACCGGCAGCGTCATGTCGATCCGTGCGGGATCGCCCCCCGCCTCGGCAATGGCCGAGCGCATGGCCATCATGTCGACCAGCAGCGGCAGGCCGAGCATGTCCTGCAGGATCAGGCGCGACGGCCGGAAGGCGACGGCGTCACCGGCCCGCGCCGCGATCCGGTCGGCGGCGGTCTCATCGCCGTCGCCGCCACAACGCAGGGCATTCTCGGCGAGCACCCGCAAGGCGTAGGGAAGCGTCGGGAAGGCCTTGCCGAGGGGGCCGGCGATATCGGTGACCCGGCAGGTCCGTCCTGAAATCTCGATGGTCTTCATGGGGGTGTCCTCGTACGCAGGCGCCGTCCATTTCGATCGGGGCGGCCGACCAATTCTGCCCGATCATCCTTTCATTAAGCCTTCAGCCGACATCGTCCTTCCGCTTGCGCAGGAACTTCCTTGCATTCATATGAATATCGAGAGGCGGGCTGACGACCCGCTCACAGGGGGAGTTCTCACGATGACGTCAGACCTGCCGACCATCAACGCCGACCGCCTGCGCCGACGCCACCTGGCGCTCGCCGCCATCGGCGCTACCGAGGCCGGCGGCCTCAACCGCCTGGCGCTGTCGGGCGAAGACATCCAGGCGCACGCGCTGATCGCCGGCTGGGCGGCCGACCGGGGCTTCGCCGTCGAGATCGACGCCATCGGAAATTTTTTCATACGGCGCCCCGGAACGGACCCGACGGTGGCCGCCGTGGGCAGTGGCTCGCATACGGACAGCCAACCCATGGGCGGCGCCTTCGATGGCAGCTTCGGCGTTCTCTCAGCCTTCGAGACCCTGGAGACCCTCGAGGATGCCGGCATCGAGACGACCCATGCGGTCGAGGCGGTCATCTGGAACAACGAGGAAGGGGCGCGCTTCACGCCCGGGCTCACCGGGTCCGGCACCCACGCCGGGGCTTACGCCCTGGAGGCTATGCTGGCGCTTCGGGATGGTGACGGGACCACCATGGGTGACTGCGTGGCCCGGTTGAAGGACGCGGTCCCGGCCGCCGCCGGTCGCCAATTGGGCCTTCCCTTCGCCGCCTTCATCGAGGCCCATATCGAGCAGGCCACCCAACTCGAGGACAGCGGCGACACCATCGGCGTGGTCACCGGCATGCAAGGCAACCGGCGTTTCGAGGTCACGGTCACCGGCGAGAACGCGCATGCGGGGACGGCGCCCCGGGCCCGCCGAAAGGACGCCTTCGTCGCCGCCACCGACATGACGACGGCGCTTCGCGACGTTTTCTGGGACGAAGACGACGTGGCGCGGTTCACCGTCGGCAAGTTCGAAGTGGCGCCGGGTGCCAAGTCCGTGGTTCCCGGCCACGCCGCCTTTTTCATCGATTTCCGTCACCCGTCAGCCGAGTCTCTCAAGACCATGGGCGATCAGGTGGCCGCCGTCTGCGACCGGCTGAAGGGTCCCTGCCAGGTGCGGGTCGACGAAGTGTCGAGCGCCCGGCCGGTCGTCTTCCCGGACGACATGCAAAACCGCATCCGGGCATCGGCCGAAGCGCGTGGTTACCGCAACCGCCCGCTGCTCTCCGGCGCCGGCCACGACGCGCGTTTCATGGTCGACGATTGCCCCACCGGCATGGTCTTCATCCCGTGCCTGAACGGCGTCAGCCACAACGAGGCGGAGCGGGCCGAACTGGACGACATGGCCGCCGGCACCCAGGTCGTCTGTGACGTGGTGGCGGGATTGGCGCAAACCTAATCCAGGCGCGGCAGCCCAAACCGGCGCCGCTGGACCGGAGGCACGACGCTCAGACGATGATCATCAGAGTCGCGACGGAGACGGACCGCCCGGCAATCGCAGCCGTACAAGCCGCCAGCTGGCGGACGGCTTATGCCGATGTTCTTCCGAAAGACTATCTCGACAACCGCTTGGACGACGACATTGCGGCCCATTGGCGCAACCAGGACATCGCGGACGGCGACGTGGTGATGGTCGCCGAGGATACGGATGTTGTCGGGTTCATCGCGATTTGGGTCCGGCCGACGCCTTACATAGACAATTTACACGTCCTGCCGGGTTTCCGATCCAAGGGTGTCGGGCGGCTGTTGATGCGTGTCGGCGCCAAGGCGCTTTTGGATGCCGGACAGCGAACAGCCTTTCTATGGGTCGCCGTCGGCAACACGCGGGCCATACGGTTTTACGAGAATCTGGGGGGACAGCTCTCCGAACGCACCGATTTGGACCTGTTCGGCACCGATGTTCCGAGCATCAAGGTCTTATGGCTCGACATCGAGACGATTTTGACCGCGAGGTAGCCGACCGGGATGCCGGCGCCCAGGCCCGGTCGCGATCACCCCCTGACCCGATCGTTCGCCGGGTCGAATATGGGCTCGGAGACGACCGTCGCCCGGCAACGCGACCCCAGGATTCCGATTTCGAGCTCGGTGCCGGGTTCCGCCCTCGCGGCATCGATGAAACCCATGGCAATGTTCTTGCCGACCCGATGTCCGAAACCGCCGGATGTGACGGTACCGACGAGGTTGCCGCCGGCGTAAATGGAATCACCCGCATGAGCGGGCGCGACATCGCTGTCGACGATCATCGGCACGAAACGGCGCCGGGGTCCCGCCGCTGCCCGCGCCGCCAAGGCCGCCTTGCCGGGGAAGTCGGGCTTTTCCAGATCGACGAAACGATCGAGGGACGATTCGAAGGGATCGTATTCGCTGATCAAATCCGCCTTCCAGTGGCGATAACATTTTTCCAGGCGCATGGACTCCGTGGCGTAGAGGCCGAAAGGCCTGAGATCGAACTCGGCGCCCGCTTCCGCGAGGATTTGGAAAGCGAGAAGGAGCTGTTCGTTAGGCACATGCAACTCCCAACCCAGTTCGCCGGAAAAGCTGACCCGCATGGCGATCGCCTCGGCATGGCCGATGAAGACAGGTTTCGCCGTTAGCCATTTGAACCCGGCGTTCGACCAGTCGGTGCGTGGCGACACTTTGGCCAGGAGATCGCGCGACCGCGGGCCGGCGACGACCAGGATGGTGTCCCTATGGGTGCGGTTGCAGATGTCGACGCCTTCGGCCGGCAGGTGATCGTTGAGCCAATCCCAATCATGGGCTTCCGAGGCCGCCGCCGAGCCGTACCAGAACCGGTCTTCGGCCAGCATGGCGATGGTCGCCTCACTCAGCACATGGCCCTTTTCCGTCAGGGAATAGGTCAGGGCGATGCGCCCGACGGCCTTCGGGATCGAACTGCAGGTGAGACCGTCGAGCCATTCGGCGGCCTTGGCCCCGCTGATCTCGAAACGGTTGAACCCCGAGACCTCCATCAAGCCGACACGCTCTTGAACCGCCTTCACTTCTTCGGCGATGACCGCCTCCGTGGGCCGGAAACGGAAACTGTGTTGGTCGACGAAATCCGGGGACGGTTTGAAAAACAACGCCCGCTCCCAGCCGGCGACAACGCCGAACGCGGCACCCCGGTCCTTGAGAACGGAATAGAGGGGCGTCGTCTTGGCCAGCCGGCCGGCCGGTCGGAACTCGTGCGGCATATGGAAGCGGAATTCGTTCCGGTAGTCCTCGATGGCCTTGAGCGCCGTGAACTCCGTGTTGGCGTAAGCCGTGAAACGGCGCGGGTCCAGGCACCAGCTGTCCCATTCGCTTTCGCCGTGAACCATGATCTCGGCGAGGATCTTGCCATGGCCGCCACCCTCGCCGATACCGGCGCGAAGGCCGATGATGCAATAGGCGTTGCGCTTGCCCGGCACCCGGCCGACCAGGGGAAGGCCGTCCGCCGTATAGGTGATGGGGCCGTTGATGATGGAATGGATGCCGGTCTCCATCAGGCACGGCATGCGTTCGAAGACGCGTTCCATGTTGTCGAGACAGCGGTCCAGGTCGTCGGGGCAAAGGGCGTTGGCGAAGTTGGGGTCGATCCCGTCCATGCCCCATGTCTTGCAGTTCTGTTCGTAGATGCCGACGAGCAGGCCGAACTTCTCCTGGCGGGAATAGAAGTCGTCGAGTGGATCGCGGATCAAGGGCACTCTATGATCCAATGCCTCCAATTCAGGGATCGGCTCGGTCAGGAAATACTGGTGCTCCATGGAAACGACCGGGTGCTCGACGCCCATCAAGGCGGCCACCTCGTTGACCCGGTAACCGCCCGCGTTGACCACCATCTCACAGGTGATGTCGCCTTTCGTCGTATGCACCGTCCATTCACCGCCCGGCGCCTGGGTCAGGCCGACGACAGGTGTATGCCGGTAAACCTCGGCTCCGGCCTTGCGGGCGCGCCGGGCCAGGGCCTGGGTCAGTTGTGCCGGGTCGATGTCGCCGTCGAGGGGATCCCACAAGGCGCCCAGGAGTTCGTGGGTTTCGATCAGCGGGTGGCGGCGTTTGCATTCTTCGGCGTCGACGAGTTCGAAATCGACGCCCATGCCCTTGGCCATGCCGATGAAATGCTGGTAGCCGTCGATATGGTCCTGACTGGCGGCGAAGCGCAGTCCGCCGCTGGCGTGATGGTAGTTGATGGGATAGTCGGGATCGTCGGCCATGTCCTTGTAAAGCTGGATGGAATGGCTCTTGAGGGCGACCATGGTCTGCACGGCGCCGAAATTGGTGACCTGGGCGGCCGAATGCCAGGTCGTGCCCGACGTCAGTTCGTCACGCTCGACCAGGACGACGTCGGTCCAGCCCTGCTCGGTCAGATGATAAAGCGCGCTGCATCCGCCGATGCCACCACCGATGATGACGACACGAGCCTGCGACTTCATGGCCTCGTTCCCTCCCAGATATTTATTCTTCGCGTCGCCGACGCCGGGTTAATGGCGACAGACGTCAATCCGCACCGGCGGCAACCGGTTCGACCCGGTATCCGAACTCGGCCGCCCCCTCGCAGAGCCAATGCCAGAAATCGCGGGCGAAACTGCGGGCCACGAAGACGTCGAAGGCGTGGGGTTCGACGCAGTGGAGGACCACCGTGAAGGGGCCGATCAGGGTGCCGGCCGAGGCGCCGGGGGCGAAGCGGTCGGGGTGCAGGTCAACGGGGCAGCCCTTGGCCAGCAGGTCACGGCTTCTAGCGCCGGCGACGCGGATGACCGTGCGCCCCGAGGTGACCGGAGTGATGGCGATGCCACCCTGCCCCAGCCCGAGACGTAGGCGTTCCTCGAGAAGCCCGCCCGCATGGCGGGCCGAGACGGCGAGCCAACGGTCCGGCGCCAGCCACAGGACGGCGGAACCCTGGCCGTCCTCCGACGCCGTGCCCGGCTCGACCGGCAGGGGGCAACCGGTTTCCGTTTTGACCCCGTGTGCGAAGGCGCCGTCCGATGCATCGCCGGCCAGATGGACCAAAGCCAGGCCGCGCCGTTCGGTCAAGAAGACGCCGGGATGGCCGCCAGTGTCGGCACCGTAGGTGCCGGGTCGGTAGTGGGCGGCCAGCGCCGATCTTGGCATGGCATCAGGCACGGAGACGTTCCCCCTTGGGGTCGATGAAGCACGGCTCGGTGACGAAGACCTGGACCGATTCGTCGGTCACCGGCGAATGGGCGTAAAGGGTCTCGCCCAAGCGGTCCCTGCCGTCCCGGAGCAGGCCCAGGGCGATCGGGTGGCCGAGATTGGGACTGTAGGCGTTGGACGTCACCTCGCCCTGCAGGACGACGGGTGGTGCGGCGGCCGGATCGAGGACGAGCTGGGCGCCGCGCGGCACTTTGGATTTGCGATCGACGGGGATGAGGCCGACCAATTGCTTGCGCGCACTTGATTTGAGCGCCGGGCGATCGAGGCCGCGCCGGCCGATGAAATCCTTGGTCTTCGAGAGCATGCCCGAGAAGCCGAGATCATCCGGGCTGGCGCGGCCGTTGAGTTCGCCGCCGACGATATGCCCCTTCTCCATGCGCAGGATGTTCATGGCCTCGGTGCCGTAGGCCACAATGCCGAATTCCTCGCCCGCCTCCAAAACCCGCTCCCAGACGTCGAGGCCGAAATCGGCGGGCACGTTGATCTCGTAGGCCAGTTCGCCGGAGAAACTGATGCGGAAGAGGCGGCCGGGTGCGCCTGCGATGGTGCCGTCGCGGAAGGCCATGAACGGGCAGGCTTCGTTGGAGACGTCGATGTCGTCGGTCAGTTTCTCGAGCACCCGGCGGCTGTGTGGGCCGGCCAAGGCCATGGCCGCCCATTCCTCGGTCACCGAGATCAGGTGAACGTCGAGGTCCGGCCAGACGACCTGGGCGTGGTACTCGAGATGCCGCATGACCTCGATCGCCTTCGCCGTCGTCGTCGTCATCATGTAGTGGTTGTCGGCGAGGTGGGTGGTCGTGCCGTCGTCGAAGACGAGGCCGTCCTCCCTCAGCATCACCCCGTAACGGACCTTGCCGACGGGCAGCTTGGCGAAGCCGTTGATGTAGACCCGGTTGAGGAACTCGGCAGCGTCGCGGCCCTTGATGTCGATCTTGCCGAGCGTCGACACGTCGACCATACCGACCCGCTCGCGCACCGCCTTCGCTTCCCGATACATGGCATCCAGGATGGTCTCGCCTTCGAGCGGATAGCCCTGCGGGCGCAGCCACAGGCCGGCCGGTACGAAAGGCGCGCCTTTCGCCTCATGCCAATCGTGCATGGCCGAGCGCCGGGTCGGCGCGAAGTGTTCGCCCGTCTCCTCGCCGGCGATGGTGCCCAGAGTCACCGGTGTAAAGGGCGGGCGGAAGGTGGTCGTGCCGACGGCCGGGATCGCCTCGCCCAGGTGACCGGCCATTAGGGCGAGGCCGATGACGTTGGAGGTGCGCCCCTGGTCCGTGCCCATGCCGAGGGTCGTGTAGCGCTTCAGGTGTTCGACCGAACGGTACCCTTCGCGGTGGGCCAGGGCGACGCCGTCGGCGGTGACGTCGTTCTGCAGGTCAACGAAGGCCTTGCCATGGCCACCCGGCTCCGAAGGCACCCGCCACAGGGGCAAGGGCGCCAGTGGTGAGTCCGTGTCGACGGACGGAACCGGGCCGGCGGCTGCGGCCTCGAACCCTGCGGCCCGTGCCGCTTCGGCGCCGGCCTCCGCACCCTCTCTTAGTGCGGCGCCGAGCCCGAAGCCGCCGTTGCAAGACCCGGCCGAGCGTTCGCGCTGGAACGACGCTTCGGGTCGGAAGGCGCTCAGGGTCTCGTCGTAGCGGATCTTGCCCTTGGCCTGGCTCAGTAGGTGGACGCTCGGCGTCCAGCCGCCGGAGACGGCGATGAGGTCGCAGTCGACGGTCTTCACGTCACCGGAGACGGCTCCCGACCCGCTGTCATAGGCCATCACCTTGGCGGCGCGCACCGCCTTCCTGCCTTCGACGCCGACGACCACGTGGCCGGCCATGAGGCCGATGCCGGCCGCCTTCAGCTTGTCCCGCCCCGTCCCGCCGCCGTCGGTCCGCGCGTCGATGACGGCCATGATCTCGATGCCGGCCGCCTTGAGATCGATCGCCGCCTCGTAGGTGCTGTCATTGTTAGTGAAGACAACGGCCTTGTCGCCGGCGCGAACACCAAAGCGGTTGGCGTAGGCCTGGGCGGCGGAAGCCAGCATGACGCCGGGCCGATCGTTGTCGTCGAAGGTGAGCGGCCGCTCGATGGCGCCGGTGGCCAAGACCACTTCCTTGGCCCGCACTTGCCACAGGCGCTGGCGCACCTGATGCGCCGAGGGTTCGGTTTGATGATCGGCGATGCGTTCGGCGATGAGCAGCATGTTGTGGTCGTAATAGGCGGTGACCGTCGATCGTTCGAGCAGCGTCACCTCGGGCAGACTTTCGAGCTCGGCGACAACGCCGGCAACCCAGTCGGCGGCCGGCTTGCCGTCGATGGCGACGCGGCGGTTTAGGAGCGACCCGCCCCAGTCGGGACCGCTGTCGGCCAGAATGACCCGGGCGCCGGCCCGTCCGGCGGCGAGCGCCGCCATCAGGCCAGAAGGGCCGCCGCCGGCGATGAGCACGTCGCAATGGGCGTAGCGGTGGTCGTAGCGGTCCGGGTCTGGACCGTCGGGCGCCCGGCCGAGGCCGGCCGCCTTGCGGATCCAGTGCTCATAGTTGTGCCACAGCTTGGCCGGGGCCATGAAGGTCTTGTAGTAAAAACCGGCCGGGATCAGCGGCGCGACGAGATCATTGACGGCGCCGATGTCGAAGTTCAACGACGGCCAGCGGTTCTGGCTCTCCGCAATAAGCCCGTCGAAGAGCTCGACCTCGGTAGCGCGGAGATCCGGTTCGGTGCGGTCACCTCCGCGCAGTTGCACCAGCGCATTGGGCTCCTCGACCCCGGCGCTGACGATGCCGCGCCGGCGGTGGTACTTGAAGCTGCGCCCGACCAGCCTGACGCCATTGGCCAAGAGCGCCGAGGCCAGGGTATCGCCGGCGAAGCCTCCGTATTCGATGCCGTCGAAGGTGAACTTCAGCGGCTTCGAACGGTCGATGCGCCCGCCGGAGGCGTTGCGGTACGCTTGATCCGTCATCCGCCGCCTCCTTCCATGTCATCATGGGGAGGAGCCGACCCGATGATGGCGTGGGTCGTCGTATCGCGGCGGACCTTCAGGTAGCGCCGGCAGCCGGCCGTGTGCTGCCACAATTCGTCGTGCGGGCCTTTCGGGTTGTTGCGGAGGTAGATGTAGTCGGCCCAGTCGGCGTCGGTCGCCGTCTCCGGGTCGGGGCGCTTCGACGCCGCGTCGCCGGCGTAGGTGAATTCCGTCTGGGCCCGCTCGCCGCACCAGGGACAGGGGATCAACAGCATGGCGTCCCCCTAATGGGCATTGGGCACCGGCCCGGCGCCCTTCTCGTCCAGTACCGCACCCCGCGCAAAACGGTCGAGGGTGAAACACGCATTCAATTCATGGGGCTGGTTTTGGGCCACCGTATGGGCGAAGACCCAGCCCGACCCCGGCGTCGCCTTGAAGCCGCCGTAACACCAGCCACCGTTGAGGTAGAGGCCGTCGACGGGGGTCTTCGAGATGATCGGGCTTCCGTCCATGGTCATGTCCATGACGCCGCCCCAACTCCGCATCAGTCTCAGGCGGCTGAAACTGGGAAAGAGCGCCAGCACCGAACTGACCACATGGCGGATGATCGGGAAATTGCCGCGCTGGGCGTAGGAATTGTAGAAGTCGAGATCGCCGCCGAACACCAGCTCGCCCTTGTCCGACTGGCTGATGTAGCAGTGCGCGGCACCGGAGGTGACGACGGTGTCGAGGCAGGGTTTGATCGGCTCCGAGACCATGGCCTGCAGGACGTGCGATTCGATGGGCAGGCGCAATCCGGCCAGGGCCGCCACCTGGCTCGTATGGCCGGCGACGCAGAGGCCGACTTTGCGGGCGCGGATCGCCCCCTTGGTCGTCTGCACGCCGCGCACCTGGCCGTTCTGCACGTCGATGCCGGTGACCTCGCAGTTCTGGATGATGTCGACGCCTAGCCCGTCGGCGGCCCGGGCGTAACCCCAGGCGACGGCATCATGCCGGGCCGTACCGCCACGGGGCTGCAAGAGCCCGCCCATGACCGGGAAACGCGCACCTTGCGAGCAATCGAGCCTCGGCACCATGGCCGCCACTTCCGGCCGCGAGAGATATTCCGCGTCGATGCCGTTCAGCCGCATGGCATTGCCGCGCCGCTGGAAGGCGTCGACCTGGGCGTCGGTGTGGGCGAGATTGAGGACGCCCCGCTGCGAGAACATGACGTTGTAGTTGAGGTCCTGGGAAAGCCCCTCCCACAGCTTCATGGATTTCTCGTAGAAGAGCGCGTTGCCGCGAAGCAGGTAATTGGAGCGCACGGTGGTGGTGTTGCGCCCGGTATTGCCGCCGCCGAGCCAGCCCTTCTCGAGGACCGCCACGTTGGTGATGCCGTGTTCCTTGGCCAGGTAATAGGCGGTGGCCAAGCCGTGACCGCCGCCGCCGATGATGACCACGTCGTATTCCGGCTTCGGCTCCGGACTGCGCCAGGCCTCCGGCCAGTTCTCGTGGCGGCTCAGCGCGTTCCTGGCCAGGCTGAAGATGGAATAGCGCGTCATGACGCCGCGTGCCCCCCAATAACTCGACTGGCCTTTCTAGCGCCGAACGGGCGCCAGCGCACGTGTCAAAAACGACGTGATTTTTTAGGCACGCGTCGTCTAGCGGCCGGCGGCGAGGGCTTGGTCGAACTTGTCGATGACGGCGTCGGCGACGTCCTTCGAACACATCAGGTAGCGCCTGTTGCCGGGCGGGATGTCGGTCATCTCGATGGCCGCGATGTCCTCACCGGCGATGCCCAGACGATCGGCCAGGCTCTCGAACTCCTCGGGCGCGGCCAGTATGTAGTCGAAACGTCGGCCCAGAAGCATGCGGACCAAGCCGCCGACGTCCTGTGTCGTGCGCACCATCGGCGGTTTGTTCGCCTGGATCAGGTCATCGGCGAAGGGCCCGTAGGAATAGCCGGTCTTGGCCCCGAAACGGAGCTGCTTGTCGGCGAAGAGGTCGGCCAGCGTCCGGTGTCCGAAGACGTCCCGGTTGTCGGCCCGGGCGACGACCACCTGCGGACGGTCGCGGTAGACCGGATCGCTGAACTTGGCGAATGCCTCGCGCTCTGGCTTCTTGAACCAGCCCGGCGTACAGACGGCTCGCCGCCGCGCCGGACGCTCTCGATCTGCCCCTTGCCCGAACTATGCACCCCGGTGAACGGGATGCCGGCTTTTTTCAGGGCCTGCTCGACCGGCCCCGAAACCAGCCCGCCCTTGGTGCCGTCGGTGTTGGAGGTGTAATAGGGCGGCCGGTCCTGGTAGAGCAGCTGCAGGGGCTCGGCGGCCAAGGCGGTGCCCGCCCAAATCGCCAGCAGAAACGTCAAACCCACAGTCGAAAATCTCATGCAGCGTCCCCCGTCAGAAGCTCGGGGATGATAGCGCCCCCGATGGGTGGGTCAATGCGGTGCGAACGGGCGGGAGTCAGTTTTTGTTGTAGGGCTGGGCGGCATTCGCGATAAACGGGTGGGCATCGGAGAAAGCGCATATGCCGATCGATTGGAACAATCCCGAGATCGTCGAATCCGTCGGGGGAATGCTGTCGCTGGCCCTGTTGGCCTTCGGCGGCTTTTTTGCCTTCCGTCCCGCCGTCGATTGGCTGAGGATCCGCATCAGTGGCCACCAACCGAACATCTCCTGGCAGCGGTTTCTCGCCTCGCCGTGATCACCGCCGTTCTGAGTTTCGCGCTCGACTTCTGGTTGCCGGGGGATCCCGGTGCGTCGGTTGAATCCTCACAGGACAGCGGCCCGGATTATTCCGTTCTATTCGACGCAATCGAATCGAAGTTAGGCCATTGGGGTCTCATCCTCTCGCTCGCGGGAAGTGCCCTATTTATTTTGTGTGCGATCATCTTCGGCTACCTGCTTCCCGTATTCCGCTTCGTCTTCGACGTTCTCTTCCTGGCGGCGAGATGGGTAACCGCAAAACTCGGCGCCAATCCGGTCGACGGGGAGACGCCGACGAACGCCCGCCAAATCGGCGAGGCTAAAAAGGCGTTGTCGGGCATCTTGATCCTCGTCGCAGGTGTTCTCCCCGCCGTCGCCGTTCTTTTGCGGCCGCCACGGGAAGGCGGTGCCGTCGCCGCGCCGAGACCACGCTCCGGTGAACCGGAATTGGAACTGCTGTTCGGGTTCACCAAGAACGACTTGATCGCCATGTCGGAGGTCCTGGTCCTCGGCACGGTCGTCATCGCATTGGCCTCGATGATCGTTTTGCCCATCGTTCGTCACGTGATGAGGGCGATCCCGCCGCCCGGATACACGCGCCGGGAAATCCGCCGCGTTGGCTATTGGATCGTCGCCGTGTGGCTGGCCATGATGATGATTATTCAGCCGTGGGGATTGGATTTCCTTCCCCAGTTCCTTTTGGTCGCCGCGGTTCTCTGGCTGGTGCGGCCGGTTTTGGAATGGTTGCGCCTGTGGTCCAATCAAGTTGGACGGCCCTACGCGATTGGCCGTGTTATTTTGTTTTGCGTCTCGATCGTGCTTGTCGCCGTGGCGTCCCGACAAATGGGGTTGCCAGAACTCGATTTCGAGAGCTTGTCCGGAAGGAACGCCGGAAAAATCGCAGAGCTCACGAACCTCAACCAGCTATTCGAAGTCTTGTTCGCCAAGGAGAGCTTGATCGGATTGGTACCACTTATCTTCATCGTCGGTGTCGCCAATCCCATGGCGCGCTTGGCCGTCGACATCGTCTCCCACGAAGCCGCACGTAAACTAGGTGCCCACACCTACGAAGACGGTGAACTCAGCCCCGGTTGGACGGGCGACCGAACCCTGAAAAAGCGAATGGCCATCGGGGCGATCATCTTCTTCGCGGCAATCGCACCCACTCTCTATTTGTCCGTGGATGACAGGGGGTTCGCATCGGTAAAGCTGACTGCAACCCAGGTCGAGCCCGAGTCGAGCGGGAGTCAAACTGTCCAGGGCGAACCGGGAGAAAACCCTGACGTCTGGAAAGGCGAGCAAGGTTTTTGGGGAATGACCAAAGGCGAGGTCATCGAATACGGCGAAGTGGTTACCGTGATCGTATCCATCTTCGTGTTTGCTCTTGCCGTTCTTCTCCCGCTTTCCCGGCACATCCTGGTCTCGATACCGGGAGTCGATTTCACACGCCGGGAAGTCCGGTTGGCCCTAGCCGGAGTCAGCGGAATCTGGTTGGTGATAACAACAGCAGCTTTTGTCCCTGCCGTGTTCTAAACCTTCAAGAGCACCTCACCGCTCCCCGATCGGCACATAAGCCCGCAACTCCGGCCCGTCGTACTTGAGCAGCGGCCGGATCAGGATGTTGTTGGCCCATTGCTCCATGATCTGCACGGTCCAGCCGGGCACGCGGCCGACGGCGAAGATGGGGACGAAGAGGTCGGCCGGGATGCCGTGCAGGTAGTAGATGACGCCGGAGTAGAAGTCGACGTTGACGTTGACGCCGTGCCGGGCATAGGGGGACATGGCCTCGACCACGGCGGCCAGGATCTCGTACCACTTGGGCTCGCCCATCTCCACCGACAGCTTCTTGACGCCGTCGCGCATATGCCTCGCCCGGGGGTCCTCGGCCTTGTAGACGCGGTGGCCGAAGCCGGTCACCGGCTCGCGGTTCTTACGCTTCGTTTTCACGTACTCCGCCGCCCGCTCCGGTTCACCGATGTCCTGGGCCATGCGCATGACGTCCTCGGCGGCACCGCCATGGGCCGGGCCGGAGAGGGCGGCGACGCCTGCGGTGACCGCCGCATGGAGCGTCGCGTCGGTGCCGGTGACGACGCGGGCCGTGAAGGCCGACGCGTTGGAACCGTGTTCGGCGTGCAGCACCATGTCCGTGTCCATGAGCTTGGCGGCGTCGGCGCTGGGTTTGTCGCCGGTCAGCATGTAGAGGAAGTTGGCGGCGTGGCCCAAGGCCGGATCGGGGGCGATGGGGTCGCGGCCGTTGCGGATCTGCTCGTGGGCGCAGACGATCATCGGCACCTGGGAGGTTAGGCGGATGCCCTTCCGCAGGTTCGCTTCCGGCGAGTTGTCGTCGTTGTCGGGATCGAAGGGGGCCAGGGCCGAGACGGCGGTGCGCAGGACATCCATGGGATGGGCGTCCTGGATCGTCCGGATGATGTCGAGGACGGCGTCGGGCAGCGTCCGCCCCGCCTTCAGGTCGTCCACGAAGGCGGCCAGTTCACCGGCCGTCGGCAATTCCCCCTTCATCAGGAGATAGCCCGTCTCCTCGAAGGTGGAATGTTCCGCCAGGTCGTGGATCGAATAGCCGCGGTAGCGGAGGTCCCCGGCCTTGCCATCGATGAAGGTGGTCGGCGAGCGCTCGAAATGCACGCCCAGCAGGCCGCGGTGCACGCGCGGTCCTTCCGTCTCTTCGGTCATGGTCTCCTCCCAGAACGCGCCCAAGGCGCGGCACCGCCCCCATAGCGGTCCGAACTCCCCCAAGCCTTTGAAATATCACGATTTAAGGTGACAGCGCCGGGTCTTTCTGACAAGGTGCCAACGGCGGCCGTTCGCACGGTCCAGTTCGGGTTAAGGGGGGATGATGGACGCCATCGGGCGCTTTATGGATGCCATCTGGGGCGCGGGCCACCGGGTCGTCCTGCCGGAAGGCACGGAGCCGCGCATCCTCAAGGCGGCCCGCGAACTGATCGACCGCAACCTGGCCAATCCCATCCTTTTGGGCCCCGAGGATGCCATCCATGCCGCCGCCGCCGAGGCCGGCGTGTGGACCGACGGCTTCCGGATCATCGACCCGGAGACGGCCGGCAACCGCGACGCCTATGCCGAGGCCTACACGACGGCCCAGCGCAAACCCAACATCAAGATCGCCGCTCGCCTCATGAGGAAGCCCCTCTACTACGGCGCCATGATGGTCCGCCAGGGCGACGCCGCCGCCATCGTTGCCGGGGCCGCCAATCCGACGCGCCGCGTCATCGAGGCCGGCCTGATGACGGTGGGCCTGGCGGACGGCATCGAAACTCCGTCGAGCTTCTTCCTGATGCTCCTCCCCGACTTTCAAGGCGGCGGCCCCCGGGCGCTGATCTACGCCGACTGCGCCGTCAATGTGGAGCCCGACGAAAACCAGTTGGCCGACATCGCCATCGCCTCGGCGCGCACCGCCGCGAAACTCCTCGACGAGCCGCCGGCCGTGGCGCTGCTCTCATTCTCGACCCAGGGCAGCGCCCAGCACGCCAAAGTCACCAAGGTCCAGGGCGCCGTGACCATCGCCCGCGAGCGCGCCCCGGAGCTCCCCATCGACGGCGAATTCCAGGCCGACAGCGCGCTCATCAAAAGCGTCGCCGACAAGAAGGCCCGCCAGGCGAGCGCCGTCGCCGGCCGCGCCAACGTCTTGATCTTCCCCGACCTCGATGCCGGCAACGTCGCCTACAAGCTGACGCAATATCTCGCCGGCGCTCAGGCCATCGGTCCAGTGCTGCAGGGCTTCAAACGCCCGGTGGCCGACCTGTCGCGCGGCGCCACGGTCGAGGACATCATTGCCACCACGGCGATGGCGCTGGTGATGGGATAGGGCGGCGCGATCGACGGACCCGGGCGAACGGCTCCGGATTTCGGGAAATCGCCAAGCAAAACTTGATCGGTTTCAGAACTGCCAGACGAGATAACATGTCGGCCGGTTGTAGCCCTTCCACGTGACCTGAACGGGCACGAACCGACCGGACGAGGGATCGATGTCGTAAACCGTGCGTTGTGCCGGTAAGGCCAGATCCATCAGGTCTTTCTGCCGGGCCGACAACGGGCCCACATGACATCCGTTTTCGTCGAGCCCCTGTTTCGCCGTTTTGCTCTTGGTTGCCGCGGCCCGCAAACCGCCAAACGGCAGACAAAGAACCGCCGCCGCGGCCGATGCAACCCGTATTATGGCGCGGCGCCTGCCGATGGTGATCTTGCCGGTGTCGGACATGGAATAGCCGAGTGGTTGTCAATCGAAAACGATCTTAAGGTGTAAAGGTCCCCCGCCGTTCGGGTCAATCGAAAACACGCGAACGGCCATGGCGGAGATCCAAACCCGTACCCCCGGGCCTCTCGGGCTAAAAGCGCCGTTCCTCCGATCATCGTCACGCGTCATTCTCGCGAAAGCGGAAACCCAGACCGACCGATGGTTCCTGGATTCCGGGTCTCCGCCGCGCTGCGCCCGGAATGACGGCTGTGGAGCGATAGCTGCCCGCATTGACCGGCCTCAATGCGCATTCGGAGCGGTCTGCTAGCCTTCCCCAAACGGACCAGCCGTCACCGGGACGGCCCGATCAACCGGCCCCGCCCAGACTTGGAGAACCGCCATCGACTTCGTCTCTCACGGCCTGTGGGGCGGCATCGCCTTCGGACGGCGCTCGCGAAAGGCCTTTCTCGCCGCCGTCGGTATCTCCCTGCTGCCCGACCTCCTGGGCGAAGGCGCCCTCGGCCTCCTCACCGTCCTCGACGTCGCCGGCATGCCCGGCTGGGAGCACGGGCACCCGGATCTCACCGACTATCCCCCTTGGGCGCGGAATTTCTACAACGTCACCCACAGCCTCGTCGTCTTTGCCCTGGTCTTCCTCGCCGTCTGGGTCATCGCAAGGAAACCGGTCTGGGTCCTCGGCGCCTGGGGGCTACACGTGCTCATCGACATCCCGACCCACTCGATCGCGTTGTTCCCGACACCGTTCCTGTGGCCGCTGTCGGACTACCGCTTCGACGGTGTGAGCTGGCACCATCCCCTGGTCTTCAGCGCCAACGCCCTCCTGCTGGCGGTGGCTTATGGCGGCTATTGGCGGAGGCTGTTGAAGAACTCGGTTGAGGGCAAGTTCTGGTCGTGATTCCCTGTTTCTGACGTTGTCATGGTTGGGGGAAGGCGATGATGGGTCAGGTGGTCGGTCAACAGGACC
>Ga0056135_10000044_pt1 | contig 43334 bp, 40 predicted proteins | sample WorMetG1aBELIZE1_FD_67481 | JGI IMG/M metagenome (GOLD analysis project Ga0056135, IMG submission 67481) | Marine gutless worms symbiont microbial communities from Max Planck institute for Marine Microbiology, Germany - Inanidrilus... ...
GCGTCCTGACCACATGGATTCTCGATATGCGTTCGGCGCGGCAACTGGGATTGGAGACGACCGGACACGCGGCACGCGGAACGGCCTCTCCGCCATCACCGGCGACATCGAACCTGTATCTCGAGCCCGGCGCCGCCTCGCCGGATGCATTGATGGCGGACATCGCCGATGGTTTCTACGTCACCGAACTGATCGGCTTCGGCGTCAACGGAGTCACCGGCGACTACAGCCGCGGTGCCAGCGGCTTCTGGATCGAAAACGGTAAGCTGGCGTATCCGGTGAGCGAGGTCACCGTTGCCGGCAACCTCGTCGAGATGTTCGCCAACCTCACTGCCGCCGACGACCTGGAGTTCCGATACGGGACCGACGCGCCGACGGTGCGGATCGACGGAATGACCGTGGCGGGCAGATAGTCGCGCCCGACGTTCAGGATGCTGCAGTAGCGCCGAACACCAGGTACATCCGCGCGGCATCACCCTCCGCGACCAGCGGCAGATTGCCGGTGATGTCGCCGTCGCACTGGATCGGTTCGCCGGTCGACCCCTCGACCCTGACGCCGGAACCGGCGACGACCCGTACGTCGCGCAATCGGTGCAGGCGTCCGGCCACAAGTCCCCAGCCGTAGCGCAGCACGCTCAAGGGGCCCGAGCGTTCGAACAGGCAGACATGAAGCGCCGGATCGTCGAGCCGCGCCTGCGGTGCGCAGGTGAAGCGGCCGCCATAGTAGTGGCCATTGGCGATCACCACGGAGGCTGCGTCGTGCGCGGTGCCGTCGATGGTCACGCGATAGCGGCGATAGGGAAAGCGGAACAGGCCGACCAGCGTCTCGATAACGTAGGCCAGTTTGCCGAATGCCCGTTTGAGGCGCGGATTGACGTTGGCGACGACATGGGCGTCAAAACCGACGCCGGCCATCATCAGGAAACGCCGACCGTTGACCATGCCGACGTGGACGGAGCGGACGTCGCCGCAGGCAATGGCCCGGGCGATCCGCCGCGCGCGGAGCGGCATGCCGATCTCCGCGGCGAGCACATTGGCCGTCCCCAAGGGCACGATGGCGAGCGGCAGGTCCTTGCCGGCGAGACCGTTGGCAACCTCGTTGATCGTGCCGTCACCGCCGGCGGCGACGACGACGTCGAACGTGTCCGAAGAAGCGCTCGCGGCGATTTGCTCGGCGTCACCGCGGCATGTGGTTTCCCGCACCGTGACCGTCGCCCCGAACCGCGCGAGATGCTCCAGAACACGGCCGAATCGGCGTCGGGTCGAACCGCCGGCGGTCGGGTTGCGGATTACCAGAACCCGGCGGCGGAGATTCGCGGAGCTGTGAACGGGGTGCGCCATGGTCGTTTCTGAACTCGATAGACTTATTCCTACATTCGACCAACTATGAATACCGTAATTTTGAACGAAATGCGACATCCATATTAAATTTCGATGGCCCCTAAGAAATCGAGATGCAAAATACTGCGGTTATCTAGTATCAAACCTACTTAATATTGATCGTTCTTCGGATCGTAGATTTTTTTCGGTGCCGGTATGAACTCCATCGTGCGGACGAACCTGCGCTACCGATCCATCTGGATCTCCGACAACCATCTCGGCACCCGCGGCTGCAATGCCGAGATGTTGCTCGATTTCTTGCGCCGGACGGAGTCGGAATACCTGTATCTCGTCGGTGACATCGTCGACATCTGGCGCATGCGCAAGTCGTGGTACTGGCGTCAGGCGCACAACGATGTCGTTCAGAAACTTTTGCGCAAGGCGCGTAAGGGCACGCGGGTGATCTACATCCCTGGCAATCACGACGAGAACTTCCGGGACTTCGCCCGCCACCGCTTCGGACGTGTCGTCGTGCTCAACGAAACAGTCCATGTCGCCGCTGACGGCAAGCGCTACCTCGTGCTTCACGGCGATCAATTCGACGGTGTCGTCAAGTATGCCAAGTGGTTGGCGTTCGTCGGCGACAACGCCTACAACATGGCGCTGACCATCAACGTCTGGTTTAACTTCGTTCGCCGCAAGCTTGGCATCCCGTACTGGTCGCTTTCGGCTTATCTCAAGCACAAGGTCAAGAACGCCGTCGAATACATCAGCAATTTCGAGGACGCCGTCGAATACATCAGCAATTTCGAGGACGCCGTCGCCGCGGAGGCGCGCCGCCGCGGCACCGACGGGGTCATCTGCGGCCACATCCACAGCGCCGAAATCCGCGACATCGACGGCATCGTCTACTGCAACGATGGCGACTGGGTCGAAAGCTGCACGGCCCTCGTCGAACATGCCGATGGCCACCTGGAGATCCTCCGCTGGACCGAAATGGTCGAAGCGGCCGGGGAGGTCGTTTTTGCAACGGCCGAGAGCACCACATGCGAATCCTCATCGTCACTGACGCCTGGTATCCTCAGGTCAATGGCGTCGTTCGCACGCTCGATACTCTGAGTTCCCGGCTCTCTGCCGGCGGGCACGACGTCGAGCTGATCACGCCGGGGATGTTCCGCTCGGTTCCCTGTCCGACTTACCCCGAGATCCGCCTCGCGCTGTGCTCACCGGCGGCCGTCGGCCGGATGATCGACGGGTTTCAGCCGAGCGCCATCCACATCGCGACGGAAGGCCCGCTCGGCTGGGTCGCCAGGCGGCATTGTCTGCGGAAGAACTACCCGTTCACCACGGCCTATCACACGCGCTTTCCCGAATACATCCATGCCCGCTGGCGGTTTCCTGTATCTTGGTTATACGGGGGATTGCGCCGCTTCCACGGGCCCTCTTCGGGCATCATGGTGGCGACCCAGACCATCGAAGACGCGCTGAAAAGCCGCGGGTTCCGAAATATCCGGCGGTGGACCCGCGGCGTGGACACGACACTGTTCCGTCCCCGCGACAAAGGATTTCTCGATTTTCCGCGGCCGATCAGCCTCTACGTCGGACGCGTGGCGGTGGAGAAAACCATCGAGGATTTCCTCGCCCTACCCCTCGACGGCACCAAGGTCGTCGTCGGCGACGGGCCGCAACGGGCCGAACTGACCGCACGCTATCCCGACGTCCGATTCGTCGGCGTCAGAACAGGCGAGGACCTTGCCTGCCACTACGCCGCCGCAGACGTGTTCGTGTTCCCGAGCCGCACCGATACCTTCGGCCTGGTGCTCCTCGAAGCCTTGGCCTCCGGGGTACCGGTTGCCGCCTATCCCGTACCCGGACCGCTCGACGTGGTCGACGGCTGCGGCGCCGGCTGTCTCGACGAAGATCTGGGTGCCGCGGTGCGAGACGCCCTGGCCATTCCTGCCGACGTCTGCCGCGCCCACGCCGAACGGTTCTCCTGGCAGGCCAGCGTCGATCAGTTCCTCGGCAACCTCGACGTTTTCCGCTGATCGGCGAAGGGCCGCGCCCGCCCGTTGGCCGCAGAGTCGCGCCCGTGCTAGAATAGTTCCCGCGCCCTCAATCGAGGATTGCCGGGACTTGACCGACACGCCATCGAGCGACCACCGGCCGCACCAGTCCACCCGCGTACTGATGCGGCGCCTGATCCGGGACTGCGTCCGACCCTACGTCGGCTGGCTGGCGTTCGCCGTCGCCTGCATGGTGGTGGTCGCGGGGACGACCGCGCTCAGTGCGTGGCTGATGGAGCCGGTGGTCAACGAGGTGTTCATCGCCAAGCGCCTCGATGCGCTGTGGCTGGTCAGCGCCGCCATCCTCGTAACCTTCGGCCTCAAGGGCGCGGCCAACTATGGCCAGTCGCTGCTGATGAGCAACGTGGGCCTGCGCATCGTCGCCGACAATCAGAACCGGCTGTTCAGCCATCTCTCGCGCATGGACCTGGCGTTCTTCCATGCCAATGCGACCGGCCGTCTGGTGTCGCGGTTCGTCGTTGATGTGACGATGATGCGCACCGCCGTCTCGGACGCGCTGACCAGCCTCGGCAAGGACCTGTTGTCGCTGATCGGGCTGGTCACGGTGATGTTCATCCAGGACTGGCAGCTGGCGGCGATCGCCTTCTTCGTCTTCCCGCTGGCCGGCTTTCCCATCGTCCGACTCGGCCGCCGCATGCGCAAGGTGACCGCCAACACCCAGCACGAGATGGGCCTGTTCTCGACCCTCCTCGAACAGACCTTCCAAGGCATCCGCGTGGTCAAATCCTACGGCATGGAGGCCTACGAACGCGGCCGGGTCGCCGGTCTTGTCGAGCGCATCTACGGCCTGACGGTCAAGGCGGCGCGAATCCGGGCACTGTCGCGGCCGATCATGGAGACCCTGGGCGGTGTCGCCATCGCCACCGTCATCGTCTACGGCGGCTATCAGGTGATCCTGGAGCGCATGGACCCCGGCTCGTTCTTCTCGTTCATCACGGCGCTGTTGATGGCCTACGAGCCAATGAAGCGGCTCGCCAACCTCAACGCCAGCCTGCAGCAGGGATTGGCCGGCGCCCAGCGGCTGTTCGACGTGCTCGATACCGAGCCCGAGCTCAAGGACCGGCCCGGCGCTGGGCCGCTGCATGTCACCGCCGGCGCCATCCGCTTCGAGGGCGTCGACTTCGCCTACGGCCCCGATGCCCCGGCCCTGGTCGGCGTCGACCTCGACGTACCCGCCGGCGGGACCGTCGCCCTGGTCGGCCCCTCGGGCGCCGGCAAGTCGACGATCCTCAATCTGATCCTCCGATTCTACGATGTCAGCGGCGGCCGCGTGACCATCGACGGTGTCGACGTGCGCGATGTGACGCTGGCCTCGCTGCATGCCAACGCGGCACTGGTCAGCCAGGAGATCATGCTGTTCGACGACACGATCCACGCCAATATCGCCTATGGCCGCGAGGGCGCCAGCGACGGCGCGATCGTCACCGCAGCGCGGAACGCGGCGGCGCACGACTTCATCGAACGGCTGCCCGACGGCTACGACACCGTCGTCGGCGAACGCGGGACCAAGCTCTCGGGCGGCGAGCGCCAGCGCCTCGCCATCGCCCGGGCGATGCTGAAGAATGCGCCGATCCTGCTGCTTGACGAGGCCACCTCGGCCTTGGACACAGAATCCGAACGCCAGGTGCAGCAGGCGTTGAACGAATTGATGCGCGGACGCACGACGCTGGTCATCGCGCACCGGCTATCGACGGTGATCGACGCCGATCTCATCTGCGTCATTGACCGCGGGCGCATCGTCGAATCAGGGACCCACGCCGAGCTGTTGGCACGGGGTGGGACGTACGCGCGGCTGCATGCGTTGCAGTTCGCCGACGAGGACGCGGCGCCCGAAGCCGCCGTGGCCGTCCGCTGACCGCGTCATGAGTCGGCTCAAGTCCATCCTCGCCAGCGACGGCGTGCGCCGCGTGCTTTGCGCGATAGGCGCCCTCTACATTCGTTTCGTTCACGCCACCGGCCGCTGGACCGCAGTCGGCGACGAGGTGCCCCGGAAGTTCTGGGACGACGGCCGGCCGTTCATTCTCTGCTTCTGGCACGGGCGGCTGTTGATGATGCCCTATTGCTGGCGGCGTAGCGTGCCCATCCACATGCTGATCTCCCAACACCGCGATGGCCAAATCATCGCTCGGACCGTTGGCCACTTCGGCATCGATACCGTTGCCGGATCGAGCAGTCGGGGCGGTGCCGCCGCATTGCGGTCCATGGTCGGCCTGCTCCGTGGTGGTGCCTACGTCGGCATCACGCCCGATGGTCCGCGCGGTCCGCGCATGCGGGCCAGCGACGGTATCGCCGCCGTCGCCCGCCTATCGGGCGTTCCGGTGATCCCGGCCACCTTCGGTGTCAGCCGGCGGCGTTCGCTCTCCACGTGGGACCGCTTCGTCATCGCGCTGCCGTTCACTCGCGGCGTGTTCCTGTGGGGCGATCCCATCGACGTTCCCCGTGACGCCGATACCGAGGGCCTCGAACGTGCCCGGCGCGAGATCGAAGACGCCCTCAACCGGCTGACCGAAGACGCCGACCGGATGACCGGCCACGCCCCCGTGGAGCCGGCTCCGGAGGCACGCGAGGCCGGCGCATGACCGGACTCGCGCTCTACCGCCTGCTGACCGAGATCGGCGCGCCGCTGATCCACCTCTACCTCGCCCGACGCCGAGCGCGGGGCAAGGAAGACAACGAACGGTTCGCCGAACGCCTCGGCCAGCCGTCGCAGCCGCGCCCCGAGGGGTCACTCATCTGGCTCCATGCCGCCAGCGTCGGCGAGTCCCTCTCCCTGATTCCGCTGATCGAGGGCGTGCAACGGAACTGGCCGGATCACCGGCTCCTGATGACCACCGGCACGGTGACCTCAGCCCGGCTGATGGCTGAGCGCCTGCCCAACGGCGTCGTTCACCAATACGTCCCCGTCGATCGCATCGCTTATGTGCGGCGGTTTTTGGATCACTGGCGGCCCGATCTGGTGTTGTGGGCGGAGTCCGAGTTCTGGCCGCACCTGGTCGGCGAACCGGGCCGGCGCGGCATTCCCCTGGTGCTGGTCAACGGCCGCATGTCGCCGCGTTCGTATGGAAGGTGGCAGCGGTACTCGGGGATTATCCGCCGCCTGCTCGACGGTTTCTCCCTGTGCCTCGCCCAGACCGAAACCGATGCAGAAAGACTACGGACGCTGGGTGCGTCCGATGCTCGGTGCGCCGGGAACCTGAAGTTCGCCAGCCGGCCGCTTCCGGCCGACGAAGACGCGTTGGCCCAGTTGCAGGGTGCCATTGGATCCCGTCCGGTGTGGCTCGCGGCAAGCACCCACGCGGGAGAAGAGGAGATCGCCGGCAGCGTCCATGCGACCCTCGCACCGGACCACCCGGGGCTGCTGACCATCATCGTCCCGCGCCACCCCGACCGCGGCGCGGAAACCGCTGCCGTTCTGGCCGCCGATGGCCTGACGGTCGCCCGGCGGGCCGCGGGTCAACCGATCGGTCCGGAAACCGACATCTATATCGCCGATACCATGGGCGAACTTGGCCTGTTCTACCGGCTTTCGCCCATCGCCTTCATCGGCAAGTCGCTCACTGCGGACGGAGGCCAGAACCCGATCGAAGCCGCTCAGCTTGGCGCTGCCGTGGTTACCGGCCAGAAGGTGTCCAACTTCGAGGAGATCACCCGGCGCATGGTCTCGGCCGGCGGGGCCGAGACCGTCGGCGATGCCGATGCCCTTGCCGATGCTATCGGGCGGCTGCTCGCAGACCCCGAGTTGTGCGCAACGCGTGCCGAGGCCGCGCGGGCGTTGGCTTCGGATGAAACCGGTGTCGTCGATGCCATCGTCGACGCGCTGGTCCCATTCCTCGGCCCACCCCTGACCCCGGACCGCCGTGCGCGCGCCTGAGTTCTGGTACCAGCCACCGGGAGTCGCGGCGACGTTCTTGGCGCCGCTCGGTTGGGTCTACGGAGCCGTCGTCTCCCTTCGCCTGCGGCTGGCGCGACCCTGGAAAGCGCCGGTACCGGTGATCTGCGTCGGCAACCTGGTCGCCGGCGGCGCCGGCAAGACGCCTGTCGTTCTCGATCTCGCGAGCAGGCTGTTGGCGCGAGGCATCGACGTCCATGTCATCAGCCGTGGTTACGGCGGCACTGAGGCCGGACCGCTGCGGGTCGATCCCGACCGTCACGGCTTCCGGGCCGTCGGGGACGAACCCCTGTTGCTGGCCGAGGCATGCCCGGCGTGGGTTGCCAAGGATCGACGGGCCGGGATCGAAGCCGCCGTCGCCGAGGGGGCAAAGGTGGTGATCCTCGACGACGGGTTCCAGAATCCCACCGTCGTCAAGGACCTTTCCCTTGTCGTCGTCGACGGCGGAGCCGGCTTCGGCAACAATCGCGTCATCCCGGCGGGACCCTTGCGTGAATCCGTTTCCCACGGTCTCGCCCGCGCCGATGCCGTCGTGGTCATGGGCGACGGCAACGCCGACGTCACCTCGCAGGCCGGCGATCTCCCGGTGCTGCGGGGAGGCCTGAGCCCCACCGCGGCGTCGGACCATCTCGTCGGCCACCCGGTCGTCGCCTTCGCCGGCATCGGCCGCCCGGCAAAATTCTTCGAGACGCTGCGTGCGCTCGGCAGCCGGGTCAAATCGACGTCAGCGTTTCCGGATCACCATCCCTTCACCGACGGAGACATCGATTCCCTGTCCGCCCGCGCCGAGGCCGCCGGCGCCAAGCTTGTCACCACGGCCAAGGATGCAAAGCGCCTGCCGCCCACGGGCAAGGCAATCGAAGTCTTGACCGTTGCCATCGCATGGGAGAAGGAAACGGCGCTCGAATTGCTCCTCTCTCCGGTTCTCGACCATGCTTGCTGAGTCGCCGTCCGGCAGCCGCCGGATTCTCTACTGGTTCCAGGCCGCCGTCGCGCGGGCGCTGTTCGGAATCGCCCGGATGTTGCCGCTCGATACGGCATCCGCGGTGGGCGGCTGGCTGGGCCGGACCATCGGACCCCGGTTCGGCAAGAGCAAGCTCGCGCGGCGCAACCTTGCCCGCGCCTTCCCGGAAAAGTCGCCAGCCGAGATCGAAGCCATCGTCCGCGGCATGTGGGACAACCTGGGGCGCACCGCTTTCGAGTATCCCAACCTCGACCGCGAGCCGCTGATGGCCAGCGGCCGGGTCGAATTGCGCGGTGTCGAGCACTTCGAGGCCATGCGCGACGACGGCCGCTCCGGCATCCTGTTCTCCGGCCACTTCGCCAATTGGGAGGTGATGGGCCTGTGCTCGGCCGAGGGCGGAGCACCGCTCAACCTTATCTACCGGGCACCCAACAACCCGTTCATGAGCTGGCTCTATCACCACCGGCGTTCCGGCGAAGCGGAGATGATCCCCAAGGGCTCGGCCGGGGCCAAGCGGGCGCTCGAACTGCTCAAGGGCACGGCCCATTTGGGCATGCTCGTCGACCAGAAAATGAACGACGGCATCCCCGTGCCGTTCTTCGGCCGCGACGCGATGACCGCGCCGGCGCTGGCCCAATTCGCTTTCCGCTACGAGTGCCCCGTGCTGCCAGCGCGGATCGAACGGACCGGCGGTGCCCGCTTCCGCCTCACCGTTTTCCCGCCCATGGTGTTCGAAAAATCCGGCGACCGCCGGGCCGACATCACCAATGCCATGGCCGCCGTCAATGCGCTGATCGAGAGCTGGATCCGTGAACGTCCCGAACAGTGGCTCTGGGTTCACCGCCGCTGGCCGGACTGACCGGCGGATGGCATCGGCCCGACGAGCAGTTCGGGATCGAGGGCGACGTCGAACAGACTGACCCCCCAATGCAGGTGCGGACCGGTGGCGCGGCCGGTCATGCCGACGGTACCGATGATGTCGCCTTGCTCCACACGATGTCCCGCCGCGACGGCAATCGTGTGCATGTGAATGTAGACGCTGGTGAGGCCATGGCCATGGTCGATCATCACCGTCTTGCCGGTGAGAAGCATGCCGGCATGGACGAGCGCTACCGTTCCGGTCGCGGCGGCACGCACGGGCGTCCCGGTCGACGCGGCGATGTCGACCCCGGCGTGGGGGCTGCGGGGCGTGCCGTTGAGGATGCGCTGACTGCCGAAGATGCCGGTGATGGTCCCGATCAGCGGCCAAGCGAAGCCCTCCTCGAAAAAGGGCTCCTCGCTGTCCCCGCGGCGCACGGCGACGATGAGTTCGCGCTCCGCGGCGATGCGTTCGAGGTCTTCCGGCGGTGGCGTCACCTTGCGCGGCGGCAGGCCGTCGATCCGCTGGATCTTCCAGTCTCGGCGGGTGACGGCCAGGGTCAGGGTCTCGGTCGCGCTGTCTTTGGCGGTGACCTTCAGCTCCGACTGATCGGCGGCATCCCGTCCGAAACCGAGCAGGAACCGCCCCTCGTCGGAGACGCGCACCGGCCGGCCGTCCAAGCTGACCTTTGCGCCCGGCGGCGTCGTGCCGACAACGAGGCCGCCCTGGACCAACGGCCCCTCCAGCCGCACCTCCGCACGCGCTGGCGCCGCCACAGCCATCGCCAAAACCAGCGCGGCGACTAGCTGAACCATCTTCACAGCAGCGATCCCTGATCGTCGTCCGATGGCCTAGCCTTCGGTTTCGCACGTGGCCTCTGCGGTCCACCGCCGTCTGCCGTGGCGGGTGTCGCCCCGTCCTGGAATTCGAGCGACAGCGCCATTCCCGGCTTGACCGCCGCGGCGCGGGCGATCGTCTCGCCGATTGCCGTCCGCACGACCGCGTAGCCGCGCTCCAGGACCCGCTGGTAGGAAAGGCTTTCCAGCAGCGCGCCGGCCCGTTCGATCCGGCTTTGCCGGTCGCGCAGCGCCGCCGTTGCCGCGGTGACGAGGGCCCGCGTTTCCGCCGCGAGACGGCTACGGCCATGGTCGATCATCGGCTTAGGGGTCGCGAGTTGGCCACTCAACGCGGCGACTAGATTCCGCCGCCGATCCAGCCCGACCGTAAGACCATTGGCCAGCCGTTCGGCCCAGTCGTCCAAGCGCTGGCGCGCCTCCTCGACCAGCCGGCCGGGTCGGGGCAGCCCCCGCGCCAGACCCTCGATCCGGTTGCGGCGTTCGGTGAACAGGCGGTTGGCGGCGCCGACAAGGCGGGTACCCGAGTCCATGACCTGGGCCAAGAGCTCGATGCGCACCGGCACGGCCATCTCGGCCGCCGCCGTCGGTGTCGGCGCCCGGCGGTCGGCGGCGAAGTCGATGAGCGTGGTGTCGGATTCGTGGCCGACGGCGGAGATCACTGGAATGGCGCTCGTCGCCGCCGCTCGGACGACGATTTCCTCGTTGAACGCCCAGAGGTCCTCGAGGCTTCCACCGCCGCGTCCGACAATCAGCAGGTCGGGCCGGGGCACCAGTCCGTCTTTCGGAAGCGCGTTGAAGCCGTTGATGGCGGCGGCGATCTCGGCCGCGGCGCCTTCGCCTTGCACCAGCACCGGCCACAGCAGCACACGGCGCGGGAACCGGTCGGCGAGGCGGTGCAGGATGTCGCGAATCACCGCGCCCGTCGGCGAGGTGACGACGCCGATCACTTCGGGCAGGAACGGCAGCGGCTGTTTGCGCTCGGCGTCGAACAGGCCCTCGGCGGCGAGGGCCCGGCGGCGATCTTCGAGCAGCTTCAGGAGCGCGCCTTCGCCGGCGAGATCCATGGACTCGACGACGATCTGATATTTCGACCGACCTGGGTAAGTGGTCAGCCGGCCGGTTGCGACCACTTCCATGCCGTCCTCGGGTGCGAGGCCGAGCCGGCCCGCGGCGCCGCGCCAGCACACGCCGTCGAGCACCGCGTCGGCATCTTTCAGGGAGAAATAAAGGTGGCCGGAGGCGGCTCGCTTGAAGCCGGAAATCTCACCCCGAACGCGCACGCGATCGAACGACTCCTCGACCCGCCGCTTCAGGGCGAGCGACATCTCACTGACCGAAAGGACGGGCAGGTTGTGATCGCCGTCGCCGGTGATAGGATGGTCCGCCATTCAAGGCCAGTATAAACCAACCGAACCCGTGCGCGAAAGAAGCACGGGATAAAGGAGAATTCCCGGATGATCGTGCTCGTGGTGGGGTCCGGCGGACGTGAACACGCGCTCTGCTGGGCGATCGCGAAATCACCGCTTTGCGACAAACTCTATTGCGCACCCGGCAACGCCGGCATTGCCGGTATCGCCGAATGTGTCCCGGTCGGCGCCGAAGACATTGCCGGAATCGTGCGCTTCGCCAAGGACTCGAACGTCGATTTCGCCGTCGTCGGCCCGGAGATGCCGCTGGTCGCCGGCCTCGTCGACGCCCTGGAGAAGGCGGGCATCAAAGCCTTCGGTCCGAGCGCAGCCGCCGCCCGCATCGAGGGTTCCAAGGGGTTCATGAAGGACCTCTGCGCCCGCTACGACATCCCGACCGCGGCGTATGGCCGTTTCGACGAACCGGACCAGGCGAAGGAGTTCATCCTCCGCCAGGACACACGGGTCGTGGTCAAGGCGGACGGACTGGCCGCCGGTAAGGGCGTCATCGTCTGCCACAACGAGAACGAGGCCTACGCCGCCATCGACCACATCATGATCAAATCGGCGTTCGGCGAGGCCGGCGCCGAGGTTGTGATTGAGGAGTTCCTCGAGGGCGAGGAGGCGAGCTTCTTCGCTCTCGTCGACGGCGAGCGTGTCCTGCCGTTGGCGTCGGCCCAGGACCACAAGCGCGCCCACGACGGCGACGAGGGACCCAACACCGGCGGTATGGGCTCGTACTCGCCGGCGCCGGTGGTCACCGAGGATCTGACCAAGAAAATCATGGAGCGCATCATCGATCCGACCGTCGCGGCGATGAGGGCCGAAGGCCATCCGTACAAGGGCCTTCTCTACGCCGGGCTGATGATCAAGGATGGCGAGCCGAAGGTCCTGGAGTTCAACGCCCGCTTCGGCGATCCCGAGTGCCAGCCGTTGCTGATGCGGTTGAAGTCGGACTTGCTCCCGGCGCTCGTCGCCTGCGCCGACGAAAAGATCGATTCCATTGATCTGGAATGGTACGACGACGCCGCACTTCTTGTCGTGATGGCGGCCCAGGGCTATCCCGGCTACTACCCGAAAGGTTCCGAAATCCGCGGTATCGAAGATGCCGATGCGCTTGACGGCGTCGTCGTCTTCCATGCCGGGACCAAGTCCGACGACGGTCGGATTATTGCCGACGGCGGTCGGGTCCTTGGAGTCACCGCCCGCGCCTCGACCGTCGCCGAGGCACAGAAGCTGGCCTACGACGCCGTCGACCGCATCGACTGGCCGGAAGGGTTCTGCCGCCGCGACATCGGCTGGCGGGCGATCGACCGGTAGGAGTTGGCGGTCTCCGAACCGAACCCATATGTGAGGGAACCGGCGAACGGCGCCGTGGCGATCGCATGCGGAGAATTCATATGGACGACAAGACGCGCATCGAACTGGAGGCGGCGGCATTCCGCGGTCTCGTCGAGCACCTTCGACGGCGCACCGACGTGCAGAACATCGACCTGATGAACCTCTCCGGGTTCTGTCGCAACTGCCTCTCCAAGTGGTACCGCGCCGCCGCCCAGGAGCGCGGCATCGAGATGGGCGACCCGGAAGCCCGTGAGATCATCTACGGCATGCCGTTCGACGAGTGGAAGGCGGCCTATCAGACCGAGGCGAGCGAGGAACAGAAGCGCCAGTTCGAGGAAACCAAGCCGCTCCACGCGGTCATCGCCGGGCACTGACCCACGGGCGATTCCGCTCCCCCGACCACCTCAGCGCCTGTCCTCGAAAAATGCCTTGAGCAGCTTTCCGGCTTCGATCTCGCCGACACCGCCGACGATCTCCGGGCGATGGTGGCAGGTCGGCTGTTCGAAGAACCGGGCGCCGTGCTCGACACCACCGCCCTTGGGATCGTACGCGCCGAAGGTGAGCCGGCGGATACGCGCGAACGAGATCGCTGCAGCACACATTGCGCAGGGTTCGAGGGTGACGTAGAGGTCGCACTCGGGGAGCCGAGGCGCGCCGATGCTTTCCGCCGCGGCACGAATGGCAAGGACCTCGGCATGCGCGGTCGGGTCGTTCAGTTCCTCGACCCGATTGCCGGTGGCGGCGAGAACAGCGCCGGTTGTGCCATCGACGACGACCGCGCCGACAGGCACCTCGCCGCGCCGGGCGGCAGCTTCCGCTTCGGCGAGCGCCGCGCGCATGAACGGATTGTCGCCCATCCGCGCACCATGTCGGCAGCGGCCGATCGAATCAAGCTCTGGCCCGACTGAGCCGGTGAGCCTAGATTGCCCGGCATGACGAAACCCCTTATCGGCATCACGGTGGATTCGGAGGACGGCGGCGGCTACTCGGTCTTCCCGTGGCTGGCGCTCCGGTGCAACTACGCGTCCGTCGTGGTCCGTGCGGGTGGTGTTCCCGTGCTGCTCCCCCACGAACTTGAACGCGTCGATGACTACGCCGCTACGCTCGACGGCCTGCTGGTCTCTGGCGGTGATTTCGATGTCGACCCGGCACTGTTCGGCGCCACCGAGCGCCACCCGAAGGTCGCCACCAAGGACGGCCGTACCGCCTTCGAAGCGGCGATGGTCCGCGCCGCCCTCAATGCCGACAAGCCGGTTCTGGGTATCTGCGGCGGCCAGCAACTGCTCCATGTTGTACTCGGCGGCACGCTGATCCAGCACATCCCCGACGAGGTGGAAAACGCCCTCGCCCACGAGCAGTCCAACCCCCGCGACGAGCCGGACCACGCCGTCGCCATCGTCGCCGGCACAATGCTCGCCGAGATCGTCGGCGTGGGTGAGATGGTGGTGAACAGCGCCCACCACCAGGCGGCCAAGGATGTCCCCGAGGGCGTGATTGTCAATGCCCGCGCGCCGGACGGCGTCATCGAGGGGATCGAGACGTCCGCGCATCGGTTCTGCATCGGTGTCCAGTGGCATCCGGAGTTCGAGCTGTCAGACGGCGACCGGCGGATCTTCGACGCCTTCGTCGACGCCGCCCGCCGGTGATGAGCAAGGCCAAAACCGAATCCGCTCCCGCCAGCGCTGGCGAGCGGGTCGCCAAGGTCATCGCCCACGCCGGCCTGTGCTCGCGCCGCGAAGCCGAACGATGGATCGCCGACGGCCGGATCGCCGTCAACGGCACCGTGCTCGACGCTCCGGGGGTGACAGTCGGCGGGTCGGACATCGTCACCGTTGACGGCCAGCCCTTACCCGACAAGGTCGCGGCCCGGCTCTGGCGCTATCACAAGCCTGAAGGGCTGGTGACCACCCATCGCGACCCGGAAGGGCGGCCGACAGTGTTCGACGCGCTGCCTGAGGAGCTTGGCCGGGTGATCTCCATCGGCCGGCTCGATATCGCTTCGGAGGGCCTGTTGCTGCTGACCAACGACGGCGGCCTTGCCCGCCGGCTGGAGTTGCCGGCGACGGCCTGGACACGCCGCTACCGGGTGCGCGCCTTCGGCCGCGTCGACGGAAGCGCCCTCGAAGGGCTGGCCCGCGGCGTCACCGTCGACGGTGTCCGTTACGGTAAAATCGACGCTGCCATCGATCGCCTGCAAGATTCCAACGTCTGGCTGACCGTCGCGCTGAAAGAGGGTAAGAACCGCGAGGTGCGCCGGGCTCTTGAACACATCGGCCTCAGCGTCAACCGGCTGATCCGCGTCGCCTACGGTCCCTTCCAGCTTGGCGGGCTCAAGCGGGGCGAGGTCGCCGAGGTGCCGGCGAAGGTGCTGCGCGACCAACTCGGCGAGCGGCCGCGCAAAGAAAAGGAAAAGACGCGGTGAGAATCGTCGGCGGACGCCACCGAGGCCGGCCTTTGCGCGCGCCCCTCGACGGAATTCGCCCGACCGCCGACCGCGTCCGCGAGGCCGTGTTCAACGTCCTCGAGCACGGCATCGATTGGGACGGGTCCGCCGGTGCCAGCGTGATCGACCTCTTCGCCGGAACCGGCGCGCTGGGTCTGGAGGCCCTGTCCCGGGGTGCGTCCCGGGCGACGTTCATCGACACGGACAGCCGGGCGTTACAGGAGATCCGCCGCAGCGCCGCCGCACTCGGTGAGGCGTCGTCAATTGTGCTGCTCAAGCTGGACGGGACGCGACTGGCGCCGCCGCCGCGCGCGGCGGAAACGCCGGCGGCGTTGGCCTTTCTCGATCCGCCCTATGAGAGCGGCTTGGCCACGCCGGCCCTGGCCGGGCTGGCGGTGAAAGGCTGGATCGATGCCGGTGCCGTGTGCGTGGTCGAGGTTGGGGCAAAAGAACCGCTTGTGCTGCCACACCGGTACGCGACTATCGACGAGCGCGTCTACGGCGCGGCGCGGGTCGTTTTCTTGCGATTCGGGCCGTAATCCGGGATCACCACCTGAGGATCAATTTGTCGCCGGCGACCTCGTAGCCGTCGAGGCGCGAGAGGAAGGTCATCCCGAGCAGCGAGATTCCCATGGGCTGCTCGTTGACCGTCGCCTCGACGCCGCGCACCGTCAACGGGCCGATGCGGATATCGGAAAGGCGCACCGGCGCGGTGCGGACGATGCCATTGGCCGTCCGCGCCTCGCGGGTGTAGTCGCGGTCGCGGACGCGGAGACCGATGCGGCGGGCATCGGATGGCGACAGCACGACACCGGTGGCGCCGGTATCGACAAGGAAACGGATCGGCGTTCCCTCGACGCGGGCGTCAACAAGGAAATGGCCACCCCGGCCGGCGGGAATGGACAGGGTCCGGGAAGCCGCGGCGGGTGTTGCCGGCACGCGGCGCGCTTCGGTCACCGCGTTTGGCCGCTTGCCGGTGAATGCCTTCAACAGGTCGGCGGGGTCACGGCCGTCAGGCACCATGTTGATGGCAACGACGGCGAGCAGCCCGAAGGCGCCACAGATCAGGCATTTGCGCAGAGCCCAGCCGACAGCACCGGTGCCGCCCCGGGCATCGAAATCGTCGGCGTCGTTCCAGTCCGAGGGCATGGCGGCCTCCCGACATTGTCGATAGGATCCGGCAAGCCTATTTTAGGATTCTTCAGTAAAATATTCTCGCCGACTCTATTTTTATTATCATCGAGGCGAGATGTGATCAATTAAAACAAATATAAACAAATACAGAAGAATTAAGATTGTATTTTAAATATCGACCTACCGCCGACCGAACAGCTTCTCGATGTCGGCGAGTTTGAGCTCGACGTAAGTCGGCCGGCCGTGGCCGCACTGGCCCGAGTGCGGCGTCGCTTCCATTTCTCTAAGCAGCGCGTTCATCTCTTCGGCGTTGAGCCGCCGCCCGGCACGGACGCTGCCGTGGCAAGCCATGGTCGCGCAGACGTCGCCGAGTCGGTCTTCGAGGACGAGCGCCTCGCCCGCCTCGGCAAGGTCGTCGGCGAGGTCGCGGACCAGCCCCTTGGCGTCGACTTGACCGAGCAGCGCCGGCACCTCGCGGACGACGACGGCGCCGGGGCCGAACGGCTCGATCGCCAAGCCGAGTGCGCGCAGCTCGTTTGCACGTGCGGTGAGCCGTCGGACCGCCGCTTCCTCCAGCTCGACCACCTCGGGGATCAGCAATCCCTGGCGGGCGACACCGCCTTCGGCGAGCGCCGTGCGGATGCGTTCGTGGGCCGCGTGCTGGTCGACGATGACGATGCCGTCGGCGGTTTGGGCGACGACATAGGTGCCGTGCAACTGTGCCCGGGCGACGCCCAGGGGGTGATCCGGGTCGGGTTCGGTCTCGACGTCCACATCGCCGGCTGTCGGCGCCGGCGGCGGCGTTTCAAGGTCGGGAATGGGGGCATGATAGGCGACGGCTGCTTCGGCCAGACCGCGGCGCGGCGGTCCAGAATGAACCGGCATTGGCCGGCCGCCTACCGATCCGGGGAACGGCGTCACCTCCGGGCGTGCTGCGCCGAGCGCCGCCGTTGACACCGTCGTCGCCGCCCGGTGACCGGCACCGGCAAGGGCGTGCTTGAGGGCACCGACGATTAGTCCGCGAACGAGGCCGGGATCGCGGAAGCGCACCTCGGTCTTCATCGGGTGCACGTTGACGTCGAGGGCCTCGGCGGACAGCTCCAGAAACAGCACCACCATGGGATGGCGGTCGCCGGCCAGAAGGTCGCGATAGGCGCCGCGCACCGCGCCGTACAAGAGCTTGTCGCGCACCGGCCGGCCGTTGACGAATAGGTACTGTGCCGCGGCGCTGGCGCGGTTGAGGGTCGGAAGGCCGGCATAGCCGGTGAGCCGGGCGCCCTCGCGCTCGGCGTCGATGGCGACGGCGTTGTCGGCGAAGTCGCGGCCCATGATCGCCGACAGCCGATCCAGCCGGGCGTCGAACAGGTCTCCGCTGCAGGGCGCGAGGCGAATCGGCGTGCGCGCGCCGTCGGTGAGCGTGAAGCCGATCTCCGGCCGGGCCATGGCTAGGCGGTTGACGGCCTCGATGGCGTGGCCGGTTTCCGTCTGAGCGGTCTTCAGGAACTTGAGCCGCGCCGGCGTGGCATAGAAGAGGTCGCGGACCTCGACGCGGGTGCCCGGCCCGAGGGCGGCCGGCTGCGGCGCGCCCTTGCGCCCGCCCTCGACGGTGATCGACCAGGCGCCGTCGCTGTCCGCCCGGCGGCTGGTCACGGTCATGCGGGCGACGGCGCCGATGGAGGGCAGCGCCTCGCCTCGGAAACCGAGGGTGGCGATGTGATCGAGGTCGTCGGCCGGCAACTTGGATGTCGCGTGGCGTTCGACGGCGAGATCCAGCTCGTCGGCGTTCATGCCGCGTCCGTCGTCGGCGACCGCGATCAATGTTCGGCCACCGTCGCGGAGCGTCACGTCGATCCGGGTCGCCTCGGCGTCGATGGCGTTCTCGACGAACTCCTTGACCGCCGCCGCCGGCCGCTCAACCACCTCGCCCGCGGCGATGCGGTTGACGACGGTCTCCGGCAGCCGGCGAATCGTGGGCATCAGTGCCCCCTATCCGAGATAGGGGGCACTAGTCTCGCATCTCCTTGTAGGCGTTAATCAGGTTGTTGGTCGAGGCGTCGTGGCCGCCGACCGGCTTCTTGGTCTTCAGTTCGGCGAGGATCGCCTTGGCCAGTTGCTTGCCCAGCTCGACACCCCACTGGTCGAAGGAGTTGACCCCCCAAATGACCCCCTGGGTGAAGAACTTGTGTTCATAAAGCGCGATCAGCTTGCCCAACGTGAACGGATCGAAGCGGCGCACCAGGACCGAGTTGGTCGGCCGGTTGCCGTCGAACACCTTGTGCGGCGTCAGCGCCTTGACCTCCGCCTTGCCGAGGCCCTGGGCTTCGAGCTCGGCTTTCGCCTCCTTCCGCGTCTTCCCCTTCATCAGCGCTTCGGTCTGGGCGAAGAAGTTGGAGAGGAAGATCGGGTGATGCTCGCCGACGGGGTTTTGGCTCTGCGCCGAAGCGATGAAGTCGCAAGGCACCAGCCGGGTCGATTGGTGGATGAGTTGATAGAAGGAGTGCTGTCCGTTGGTGCCGGGCTCGCCGAACAGCACCGGTCCGGTCGGGTAGTCGACGCGGACGCCGCCACGGGTCACGTATTTGCCGTTACTCTCCATGTCGGCTTGTTGGAGATAGGCCGGCAGGCGGTGGAGGTACTGGTCGTAGGGCAGCACGGCATAGGTTTCGGCACCGAGGAAGTCGCCGTTCCAGATGCCGATCAGCGCCAGGATCACCGGCATGTTGGCTTCCAGTGGCGCGCTCAGGAAGTGGGTGTCCATGGCGCGGCCGCCCGCCAGGAGCTCTTCGAAGCGGTCCATGCCGACGGCGATGGCGATGGGCAGGCCAATCGCCGACCACAGCGAATAGCGTCCACCGACCCAGTCCCAGAACTCGAACATGTTGGCGGTGTCGATGCCGAAGGCGGAAACCTCTTTGGCATTGGTCGACAACGCGACGAAGTGCTTGGCCACCGCCTTCTCGCCCAACGCGTCGACCAGCCAGCGCCGCGCCGAATGCGCGTTGGTCAGCGTCTCCTGTGTGGTGAACGTCTTGGAGGCAACGATGAACAGGGACGACTCGGGCTTCAGTTTCTTCAGGGTCTCGGCGATGTGGGTGCCGTCGACGTTGGAGACGAAGTGCACCCGGAGGCCCCTCTTCTGATAGGGCTTCAGTGCCTCGGTAACCATCACTGGCCCGAGGTCCGACCCGCCGATACCGATGTTGACCACATCGGTGATGCGCTTTCCCGTTTGGCCCTTCCAGGTCCCGTTGCGGACGGCGTCGGAGAAGGTCCGCATCTGGCCGAGAACGCGGGCGACGCCGGGCATCACGTCCTCATCTTCGACCAGGATCGGCTGCGCCGGATCGGCGCGCAACGCGACGTGCAGCACGGCGCGGCCCTCGGTGTTGTTGATCTTCTCGCCCGAGAACATGCGCTTGCGCCACTTCGGCACCCCGGCCTTCTTCGCGAGATCCACAAGCAGCGCCATGGTCTTATCGGTGACCCGGTTTTTCGAATAGTCGAGGATCATGTCGTCGAGCCGCACGGAGAAACGCTCGAACCGTTTGGCGTCCTTGGCGAAAAGGTCGCGCATGTGGATGTCTCGGCTGGCTTTCCGATGCTTTTCCAGCGCCTTCCAGGCGGCCGAGCTGGCGATCGACGGCATGTGTCCCTCCCTTGGTTCCCTTGATCGTGTCGCCGAACGGCGACCGCGACGGCGACATTAGCAAACGCCAGGCGACCGTGCGAGGGCGCGTTGGGCGCGGAACCGGCGCGTGCTATACCTGCCGTCAGGGAGGGCGCGGCCAATGGCGAACCTGATTGTCCTGTTGTCGCCGGCGGAACTGACCGGTCGATTCGAAGAGGCCATGCGAGCAGGCGGCGCCTCGGTGAAGGTCGCACCCGTTGACACGCTGTCCGCCCTCGAGACGGTGTGCCGGGATCGCGCCGGACACTTCCGGCTGGTTGCCTTCGCCACCGACGTGATCGTGCTGGCACACGTGCTCGCGGCCCTCGGCGGGCCGGCCTACAATCTGCATCCCGGGCCGCCCGAGTATCCCGGGCTTTTCCCGTCCTGCTTCGCCATCGACGAGGGCGCCGCCTGCTTCGGCAGCACGCCCCACGAAATGAACGAACGCGTCGACGAGGGCGCCATCGTCGGTATCGACACCTTCGACATGCCGGCGGGCATCGACCGGCAGACCCTGGACGCCCTGGCCCTGGCCTCGGCCATGCGCCTCGTCGCCCATCTCGCCGAGGAACTCGCAGATATACCGACGCCTCTCCGTCCCCTCCCGGTCGCCTGGTCTGGACGTCGCCGCACGGCCAAGGACTTCGCCGCGCTCTGCGAGATCCCACCTGACATCTCGGCCGATGACTTCGCCCACCGCTACCGCGCCGTCGGCGAGGGCCCCGATCACGCGCTGACCGTCGTCCTGCACGGCCGCCGCTTCCGCCTCGCCCCCGAGGGGGACGCGATGGTCTACGTCGGCGGTCAGGCGGTCGCCGCCGCTGAACAGTAGACGTTCAAGGACGTGCGAATGCTCGAATGCGTTTGCTGCCACCACAACCGCACGCGGGTACTGACGAGTAGTTGATCTCCGAAAGGAAACCAAAAATCCTCGTATCGAACTCAGTGCCCATGTTAGCTTTCCGGGCGAACGAGGTGCTTTTTCAACGGTTCCTTTGGGCGGTATCAAATGAAACGGCTCTCCATCGGTCTTTCAGGATGCTTGGGGCTTCTCGCTTTGACGGGTTGCTCGAGTTTCTACGAACCCGGAATTCAAACCACCGAAGTCAAGCCGGGGACGATCATTTCGAATACCGCCAGCCTGTCCCACGTTTTCGTGCGGGATGAAACGTCCCCGACCATCACCTGCACCCAGCCCCAGCCGGACGCCGCGTTCGATCAGGGGGAAGCTGCGGACATTTCGGTATCGCTCGTTTCGCTCGGCGGGGCGATGACGCCGGCGCCGAGGAAGAAGAGGCCGAGGAGGTCGAGATGGCCGGCCGGACGCCGGCCGTCCTGATGACGCGGGAGTTGTTCTACCGGGCCTGCGAGTTTTCGCTGAACTTCGGGCTGACCAAGCAGGAAGCGCTGGACCTCTACAACAAGACCCTCGACGCGGTGACCCAGGTCTGGGCGACCGAGGCGGGCAACACCACGGTGACTGTCGGCGACACCGTTCAAACGACCAGCGGCGTGACGATCCAGGCGACCACGACTGGCGAGGTCAGCGCGACCGAGACGGTCACCGACACGACCAGCGAAACCAGCGAAACCGACACAACGACGTCCGAGTAACGCGCCCCGATCGTGGCTCGCGAGCCCGGCGCCGCATCGTGCCCCGAACCGTGACCCCAGCAGTCCAACGCTTGGAGGAGACCATGTTTGATCTGGTTCTTCGACGGTTGCCCGTGCGTGCAGCAGCGTTCCTCGCCCTTGCAGTGGCGACCGCGCCCGCTCCGTCGGCGGCGGCCGATGATGTCGCTGCGGCGCTCAAGGAAGCCGGTGTCGCCGCCCTGCCCGAGTTCCTCGATGCGGCAACCGAGCCGATCACGATCAAGTTCCCGAAGGCACTGGGGGGCGGGACGCTGACCTTCGGCGGGACCATCGATGCCGATGCGCTGGCCGAGAAGAAATTCGTGTTCACCACGTCGGACGATCACAAGCTGGCCTGGAACGACGCCTTCGGCATGACGTTCCTCGACCTCTCGGACGTGGCGTTGAATCTGTCGGTCGAGAAAGGCGCCTTCGGCGTCTCCTTGGAAGGCGGGCTGGGCGGGGCGTTCCGAAAGCGCGGCAAGCCGGTCGACGTGGTCATCGATCTGGCGGTGGAAGACAAAAAGCTCAGCGATTTCACCCTCTCCTTGCCGGAAACCAAGCTCTCGCTTCACGCGGTCCCCGAGCTGAAGGCCATCCCCGGATCGACCAAGTTCGCGATTCAAGCGCCGACTATCTCCATGCATGCCATCGGCGGCGAGGTGGACTTCCTGGGCGAGACCGTCGACGCGGTCGTCTTCTACGACACCGGGAAGAAGGACTGGAACATCGGGCTGCGGTTCGAGAAGGCGCTGACGCTGGCGGAGCTGACCGGACACAAGGGCAGCTTCCTCGACCACGTCGGACTGCCGAAGATGCAGTTCCTGGCGTCCACCAAGGGGCTGCAGACGCCGTACGGTGACCTGCCGCTGGCGGCGCAGAACTTCTTCTCGGCGTCCGGCTCGCTGCCCGACGGCGATCTGGAACTGGCCCAGGGCGTCAACGTCATTGCCATGTTCGACGCCGCCGTCGCGCCATCCGACGTGAAGAACGCCCTCGGCAAGCTGGGCCTCGGATCGGCCGAACTGGAGATCGATGGCACGGTGGAGGGCATGTTCGGCGGCGAGCCGGCGGTCGAGCTCACGGTCGATATTGATGTGCCGAAGAGCCACGGCTTCTCGTTCCTCAAGACCAAGGACGTGAAGGCCGAATTCTTCATCAAGCTCTCGAAGGCGGAAGCCGATCTCGGGTTCCGCACCGCCGTGCTACTGAGCCAGGGCAAGGGGAAGGGCGATCTCGAGTTCGACGTCGATTTCGGACTGGTTGAGCAGCAGGGCTCGGTCGAGGTCCGGGTCTCCGGCGCGATGAAGGGCGACTGGCACAACGCCGCCGGCATCAAGGGGCTGACCCTCGAAAACCCGTTCATGTCCGTCGGCATCAACGAGACGGGCAGTTTCGACATGCTGATCGACGGCACGATCCTGATCGGCGCGGAACGGATCCGCGCCGCAGCAGACCTGGTGCTCTCGCCCGAGGCCCTGGGTTTGCCGACAGCCTTCGCCTTCGCCGGCGAGATCAACAAGATCGCCTTCAACGCGCTCGCCACCCACGCCAAGAAGCACGCCAGCCAGAAGGGCGGCGGGTTCAAGCACCTGAAGGCCGAGTTCAAGGACGTGGCCTTCGCCTACATGACCCCGGGGGCGACGCTGCCGGCCGATCTCGAAGAGGAACTCAGCATCGAAGGCGCCGGTATGGCGCTGAAGGCGACGCTGCTGGTCAACAACAAGGAGCTGGGTTCGGCCAAGGGCTACGCGTCGACGGCAGGCCTGTCGTTCGAGGGCAAGATCGATCCGTTCAAGCTGGGACCGCTGGACCTCAAGGACGCGGAGCTCTCGATCGAGGCCGGCCCCGAGGTCGACCCGAGGTTCGCCATGTCCGGCGACATCGTGCTGTTCAAGGGTTTCGAGGAGAGCTACGCCCTCGATCTCGAGCCGAGCAAGTTCAAGTTCTTGTCCGATACCAAGTTCGGCGGGGCGTTCGAGGTTGAACTGATCGCCGAGTCCAAGGGGCTCAGTTTTGCGTCATCCAACGATTTCAGCTTCGAGGCCGAACTTGCGGCCAACTACTCGAAGGTCTTCCGCGACATGGTTCAGTCCGCCCTCAAGGGACTCAAAAAGGCGGACAAGGACATGAAGAAGGCCGAGGACAGCGTCAAGAAGGCGGAGAAGAAAGTCGCCGGCCTGAAAACCAAGATCAAGAGCGAGAAGGCCAAGGCTCAGAAGGCCTACGACAACGCCGTCAAGAAGATCAATGACGCCGAGAACAAGGTCAAAAAGCTTCAGAACACCATCAACTACAACAAGAAGAAGGCCCACGATCTCGACCGCAAAGCCCGCCACGACGCCAAGCACCTGAAGTTAGGGAAAGCGGCCAAGGAGGGCACCGAGGAAGCCGCGGTGAAAACGGCGATCGCCGCCGAGGAGACCGCCCTCAAGACGGCGAAATGGGCCCTCGAAACGGCCAAGAAGACGGTCAAGGTGGTGCCCGTTGACGCCGCGCCGAAGGTCGTCGCGCTGACCACCGAACTGGGCACCGCCGAAGCCGGCCTGAAGGTCGCCGAGGGCACCCTGGAGGCGGCGCGCGGCGTCAACAAGGGCGTCGAAGAGGCGGTGAAGGCCGTCGGCAAAGGACTGACGGCGCTGAAGATCAACAAGCTCGGTGCGTCGGGCAGCCTTAAAGGCATCGTCACCGGCGGCAAGCAGGGCAAGAAGCCGGTGCTGATTATCGACGTGACCATCCACGGCAAGCACCACGTCTACAGGGAGTCCCTCGATGCGCTGGAGAAGGGCTTCGAGCACCTCGCGGGCGAGATCGCCAAGGAGGTCGCCAACGAGATTCTCAAGGTGTTCAAGAAGACGTAGGAAACGGTGTCACCGTTCCATCCGATTCGAGTACAACGCGACCCGCCGCAGTATCGATAACGAAGCCCTGCCGTTTACGCCGCCCGCTAGTTCGTCGGCTCGACGCCTTCAGGTTGGCCGACGATGACGAAAGTCAGCGCGTCGGGGTCGAACAGACTTCGGGCGACGCGGTTGGCATCTTCCAGGGTCACCGCCTCGATCAGACCGTTGCGGCGGTCGAGATAGTCGATGCCCAGGTCCTCGAGCTGGATGCCGACGAGCATGCCGGCGATACGGTCGCTGGATGAGAAGCGGAGCGGGAACGAACCGGTGAGGTAGAGCTTGGCATCGGCGAGTTCCTGGGCGGTGATGCCGTTCTCAGCCACGCGCCGCCATTCGGCTTTAATGACGTCGATGGTTTCGCCGACCCGCGCGTTGGCCGTACCGGCCCTCCCCATGACCATCGCCGCATGGTCGAAGGGTGCCAACCACGTGCGGACCGAGTAGACCAGCCCGCGTTTTTCCCGTACCTCCTGAAAGAGCCGCGAGACGAAGCTGCCGCCGCCGAAGACGCGGTTAACGACGGTGGCGGCATAGTAGTCCGGGTCGTCGCGCATCATCCCGGCGTGGCCGAAGATCAACGCACTCTGCGGCACCGCCTTGTTGATGACGATGGTCGCACCGGCGTCCGCCGGATCGACGTCGGCGACGGCCAATGGTTCCGCGACGGCCGGCAGGTCAGCAAACGCGGTATCGAGGAGCGGTCCCAGGTCCGCGGGCGAGATATCGCCGACCACGCCGACAACCAAGCCGTCGCGAGCGATGCGCCGTGAAATGAACGCGGCAAGGTCGTCGCGGGTAATGGCCGCAACGCTGTCCTCGGTGCCGTTGCTCGGGATGCCGTAAGGATGGCCGGGGAATTGGGTGGCGAAGAATCGGCGTCCGGCCACGGACCCCGGTTGCTCGTCCGCTTGGCGCAGGCCGGAAAGAATCTGCCTGCGCATTCGCTCGACGGGCTCGGCATCGAACCGGGGCCGGGTCAGCGCTAGGCTCAGCAGACGCGCCGCCTCGTCGCGGTTCTCGGTGAGCGTCCGCAAAGTGCCACCGAAGGCATCGCGCCCGGCATTGAAGCCGAGTTCGATGGCGAGATCATCGAGCCGCTGTTGGAAGGCGAAGGATTCGAGTTCTCCGGCGCCCTCGTCGAGAAGCTTGGCGGCCATGTTGGCGAGCCCAGCACGTCCATCGGGGTCGAGCGCCGCGCCGCCGCGGAGGGCGAAACGGATGGCGAGGATCGGATTGGCGTGATCCTCGATCAGCCAGGCCTCGATGCCACCCGGGCTGACGACGCGCTGGACATCGATCGCCCGCGCCGAAGACATGAAACCGAGGACGACGACCATGGCGAAGACGGCGCCGAGAAACCTGCGACAACAGAGGCGTGTCATTGCGCGGGAGCCCTTCCACCGCCCGTCGCTTCGTCCGCAGGCTCGGTCAGGAGTTCGGCGGTCACAGAACGGTCGAGATCGAACACGTGGCGCGCCGCCGCGGCGACATCGTCGACGGTGACCGCCGAGATGCGCCCGGGCCACGATTCCACGTCCTCGACCGACAGCCCAACAACCAGCGCTTCGCCGAGGATGCGCGCTCCCGTGCGAAGCGAATCCCGGGCATAAACGGCGCTCGCCCGCATCCGCGCGGTAGCGCGATCGACTTCGTCCTGGGTGAGGCCGTCTTCGACGATGTTGTCGAGGATCGTATCGATCGCGGTCTCCAAGGCCGCCATCGATACGCCCGGGCGTGGGCTGGCGTAGACGACAAACCGCGATGGCCCGCGCGCCATGGCGCCGTACCAGGCTCCGGCGGAGATGGCGAGACCCTGCTCGACAACGAGTTGGCGGTAAAGCCGGGTGGTCGCCGTACCGCCAAGGGCTTCGGCGAGCACCTGAAGTGCGTAGGCGTGCTCGGTGTCTCCGAACATGTAGCTCAGCGCCAGATACGAGCGGCTGATGGACGGTTGGCGGACCCGGGCGTCGCGCAGCGCGATCCGCCGCGCCGCGCGCTGCGGCGGTTCGGTCGCCGTGACGCGCGGTGGCAGCGCCTCGGCGGGAATGACGCCATAGAACTTCTCTGCCAATGGCCGAACTTCGGCCGCGGTGACGTCGCCGGCGACAACCAGAATCGCATTGTTCGGTGCGTACCAGCGCCGGTAGAAGGCCGCAATGTCATCCGGCGTTAGCCCACGTATTTCATGCTCCCACCCGATGATCGGCCGCTGGTAGGGGTGATTCAGGAACAGCGCCGCGTCGATATGTTCGGCTAGAATCGACTGCGGCCGGTTGTCCACGCGTTGGCGGCGTTCCTCCAGGACGACGAGACGTTCGGGCTCGACCTGTTCCGCATTGACGACGAGATTGCGCATGCGGTCGACCTCCAGTTCCATCATGAGCGCCAGCCGATCCTTGGCGACGGTCTGGAAGTAGCCGGTGTAGTCCGACGACGTGAACGCGTTCTCGCGACCCCCGTTGCGGGCGACGAGGCGCGAAAACTCACCGGATTCACGGGTTTTCGTCCCTTTGAACATGAGGTGTTCGAGCAGGTGGGCGATGCCGGACCGTCCCGGGCTCTCGTCCATGGCGCCGACCCGATACCAGACCATGTGGGTGACCACGGGCACCCGATGGTTGGGGACGACCACCACGCGCATGCCGTTGTTGAGTGTGAAGGTCTCGGGATTGAAGACCGCCGATCGCGCCGGAAACGATGACCAGAGCATGGCAGCAATGAGCATGGCGCCCAGCACCGCGAATCGTCTCGGATTAAAAGCGGTTTTCATCATCGCTCAGCGTCAGCTGCGTCACGGGCACAACGATGCCCTACGGTACCCCAGCGGATATGGGGTCGGCCGGGAGCGCTGCAAGCGGACATCGGAATCCGCATGGACCTCAGGTGAGATCAGTCGAAGATGCCTTCGAGCAGGGCCCGGCGCTTGCGTTCGATGGTCGGCGTTTCGTCTTCCGTCAACGGCCGGCCGAGCGCCTGCTTCTCGCGGATGCGACGGGCTTCCTGCGCCGGATCGACAATGGAGCCGTATTCGCTTGGCGTCCCCCAGAACAGGATGCGGTCGGTGAACGACTTGTCCTCCTCGGCAAGGATGGAGGTTTCACGGTTGATCAGGACCCGGATGTCGGGGTTGGCGTCCAGGGCCCCTGTCTGACGCAGCAGAACCCGGGTTCCCTCGGACGCATCGGCGGGGGCCGGCGTCGCCGTAGGCCGGCCGCGCCCACCGAGCAAGGCTTGGCGAGCGTCATCCCGCGGCAGCACGTTCTGCGGCCGCGACGACCCCGGCGCCGGCGGCCGGAGCCCATACTCGGGCGGAAGGCTCAGCGGCGCCCGCGAATAGACGGTGAACTCGTCCGGCGTTCTTTTGGAATCGCCGAGCAAATTTCGGGTGCTTTCACAACCCGCTGTCGCCACGACGGCAAGAACGGCGGCCGCAACGCCAAATCGACGTATCGTATTCACCGGTCAGTGTCCTCTCCCCCCCCCCTCATTTTTAGGTCTTTCGGGCCTGACAAACAAGGAATCGAGCACCAGTGTGACGGCGCCGACGGTAATCGCCGAGTCGGCGGCGTTGAACGCCGGCCAATGATATCCCCAGGCGTGGACGTCGAGGAAGTCGGCGACCGCGCCGTATCGGACCCGGTCGACGAGATTGCCGAGGGCGCCGCCGACAATGAGGCCGATAGCGACACCGATCAGGCGACGGTCCGCCCGCGCAAGCCAGATGACGAGGACCACAATGATAACCACTGCGACGATAGGCAGCAGCCACGCCGTCCATCCCGGTGCGTCGCTGAAAAAACCGAAACTGACACCCCGGTTCCAGCCCATCACCAGGTTGAAGAACGGTGTGAGTTCGATGATGCGCGGCGGATTCATAACGATGTCGACGATCCACCACTTGCTCACCTGGTCGACGATGAGGACAGCGGCGGCGATCAAGAGACCCAGGCGGAGAACCGGCGACACGTCTATCCCACCGCCATCCACGGCGTTGTCATTGGGCGGCCGCCGGATGGCGTTCGACCGCATCGGCACACCGGTGGCAGAGCGCCGGGTGATCGGCCCGGCTGCCGACCTCCTCCAGGACTTGCCAGCAACGTTCGCATTTCTCGCCATTGGCCGGGCCGACAACCACGGAGACGTCGGCAACATCGGCGAGCGCAAAGGCGTCGGCCGGCGCCGCGCCGTCAACGAAGTCGGCCGCAGACGTGATGCAGAGTTCGGCGAGGTCGAGGTCCCGAACCGCGTCCCGATAGGACTCGGCGACGAAGATGCGGACATGGGCCTGAAGGCCCGAGCCGATGCGCTTGGCCGCGCGCTCGATTTCGAGCGCACCGGTGACGACGCGGCGCAGTCGGCGCACGCGGTCCCAATTCTCGGCCAAGGCATCATCTCGCCACCCGTCGGGAACGTCGGGAAACTGTCGAAGATGGACGCTTTCCTCGTTGCCTGGGTTGCGGCTGAGCCACGCTTCCTCGGCGGTGAAACAGGCGAACGGTGCCAGCCATGCGGTCAAGCAGTCGAACAGTGTGTCGAGGACGGTGCGCGCAGCGCGGCGGCGTACCGAATCGGCTGCATCGCAATAGAGACTGTCCTTGCGGATGTCGAAATAGAACGCCGACAACTCGACGGAGCAGAACGTGTGCAGCTCGACGAACAGCGGATGGAACTCGAGATCGTCGCACGCCTTGCGCAGCAGCTTGTCCATCTCCCACACGCGGTGCAGCACCCAGCGTTCCAGCTCGGGCATTTCGGCGACAGCGAGACGTTCCTCGGCGGCGAAGCCGTTGAGGTTGCCGAGCAGGAAGCGCAGCGTGTTGCGCAGTCGGCGGTAGATGTCGGCGTTCTGCTTGATGATCTCCGGACCGATGCGCAGGTCCTCGGAATAGTCGGAGCCGACCACCCAAAGCCGCAGGATGTCGGCGCCGTACTGGTCGACCACCTCTTGAGGCGAGACGATGTTGCCGAGCGACTTCGACATCTTCTGGCCGTCCTCGGCCATGACGAAGCCGTGGGTGAGCACGGCCTCGTAGGGCGCCCGGCCACGGGTGCCGCACGATTCCAGCAACGACGAATGGAACCAGCCGCGATGCTGGTCGGTGCCTTCCAGATAGAGGGACGCCGGCCAGGTCAGATCGTCGCGCTGCTCCAGAACGAAGCTGTGGGTCGAGCCGGAATCGAACCACACGTCGAGGATGTCGGTGACCTGCTCGAAGTCCTCGGCCGCGTGGTCGTTGCCTAGGAAATCCTGGGGATCGCGGTCGAACCAGGCATCCGCCCCTTCCGCCTCGAACGCGCCCACGACCCGCTCGATGACCGCTGGATCGCGCAGCGGCTCCCCGGTCGCCTTATTGACGAACACGGTGATCGGCACGCCCCAGGCGCGCTGGCGGGAGACGCACCAGTCGGGCCGCGTCTCGATCATCCCATGTAGCCGCTTTTGCCCCGAGGCCGGGACGAACCGGATCGCGTCGATGGCTTCGAGCGCCGTGTCGCGCAAACCCGTGGTTTCCATAGAGATGAACCACTGCGGCGTGTTGCGGAAGATCAACGGCGCCTTCGACCGCCACGAGTGGGGATAGCTGTGGACCAGCTTACCCGACGCCAGCAGCGCGCCGGCCTCGTCCAGCGCCTGAACCACCGCCTTGTTGGCCGGGAACCAGGGTTTGTTGCCGGTGCCCAGCTCCATCACCTTCATCCCGGCGAACAGCGGCACGCCGTCGAGGAAGGCGCCGTCCGGACCGACGGTGTCGGGGACCGGCACGCCGTGGCGGACGCCCAGTTCCCAGTCGTCGGCACCATGTCCCGGTGCGATGTGGACAAAGCCCGAGCCGGTATCGACCTCGACGAAATCCGCCGGCAGCAGCCGCACATCGAAGGTGTAGCCCCCCTCGTGCAGGGGATGGCGGCAGACGGTGCAGGCGAGATCGCGCCCCTTGAACCGAGCGACGACCTCGTGCGCGGTCGCCCCGGCCGCCGCGGTAACGTCGGTGATCAGTGCCTCGGCGACAACGAACACTTCGCCCGCCCGGGCCGAACCGCCATCGGCGACCATGTCAACCCGCACTACGGCGTAGTCGATGTCCTCGCCAAAGGCGATGGCGCGGTTACCGGGGATCGTCCAGGGCGTCGTCGTCCAGATGATCACCGCGGCGCCGTCGAGCGCCTCAACCCCGCTCCCGGCGACGGGAAAGCGGACGTAAATCGTCGTTGAGGTGTGGTCGTAGTACTCGACCTCGGCCTCGGCCAGGGCGGTCCGCTCGACGATCGACCACAGCACCGGCTTGGCGCCCTTGTAGAGCGAACCGTTGATCAGGAACTCGCCGAGCTCGCAGGCGATCTGTGCCTCGGCGGCGTAGCTCATGGTCGTGTAGGGATCGTCCCAATCGCCGATGACGCCGAGGCGCTTGAACTCGGTCCGCTGTACGTCGATCCATTCGTCGGCGAAGTCGCGGCATTCGCGGCGGAACTGGACGATGGGCATCGCGTCCTTGTCCTCGCCGGATTCGAGGTAGCGCTCCTCGATCTTCCACTCAATGGGCAGGCCATGGCAGTCCCAGCCGGGCACATAGTTGGCGTCCTTACCGAGCATCTGCTGGGTGCGGTTGATGACGTCCTTGAGGATCTTGTTGAGCGCGTGGCCGATGTGCAGGTGGCCATTGGCGTAGGGCGGCCCGTCGTGAAGGATGAATGGCTCGCGGCCTTGAGCGGCCTCGCGCTGGCGGCGGTAAAGGTCGAGCGCCTGCCAGCGGGCGAGGATCTCCGGCTCGCGCTTCGGCAGCCCCGCTTTCATGGGGAAATCGGTGCGGGGCAGAAAGACGGTCGTCTTGTAGTCCACGGTCATCCTCGGGCTCGCGGGCTGGGAACGGGGGCACGGCGGCCAAACCCGTTCGAAGATGGCCCACCTTGTAGCAACGGATGCGGCGGTGCGGCAAGGCCGCGAAGTCTGGCATGCGAGACGTTCGTTCATCCGCGGCGGCTGCCGGACGGTTACCGTTAGTTGAAGACCACGAACCGCTTTGACCTAACAGTGCGCGCGGACTAGGTTGTGCGTGACGCTAAGGCCGGAGCGGAGGGGGGCGTGCACAGACAAGAGGCCGAAACGATTCCGACCGAGATCAGCCTGTTGCCTCCCCGATGGGTGGCGATGGTCCCGGCGATCAAAAGACTGGTTCTGGCCATCGTTTTGGCGCTGCCGTTGGCCGGGTGCGGCGTCAACGCGATCCCCACCCTGGACGAGCAGGTGGATGCCAGTTGGTCGCAGGTTCTGAACCAGTATCAACGTCGCACCGACCTGATCCCTAACCTCGTGGAAACCGTTAAGGGCGCGGCGGCGTTCGAGCGCGAGACCTTGCAGGCGGTCGTCGAGGCGCGCAGCAAGGTCGCCCAGACCAACATCCCGGCCGACATCCTGACCAACCCGCAGGCATTTCAAGCGTTTGAGCAGAACCAGGCAGCACTGAGTTCGGCGCTTTCAAGGCTCTTGCTGGTTGTCGAGCGATACCCGGACATCAAGGCCAACCAGAACTTCCTCGCGCTTCAATCGCAATTGGAAGGTACCGAGAACCGGATTGCCGTCGCCCGCCGCGACTACATCGAGGCGGTGCGGCTCTACAACACCGAGTTGCGTACGTTCCCGGGGCGTATCTGGGCGTCGATCCTGTATACCGACGCCGAACCTCGGCAGAACTTCACGATTGCCGAGAGCGCTAAGCAGGCGCCTGCGGTGAAGTTCTAGCGGTCGCCGTGGCGGGAAAAGGTCCGCGTTTTCTGAAATCTGGCCGCCTGCTTGCCGGATGGCTGGCGCTTGCGATGTTGGTCCTTGCGCCGATTGCTTGGGCGCTCGACTTTCCCGTCCTCACCGGCCGTGTGGTCGACGAAGCAGGGCTGCTGCCTGCGGCGGAACGGCAGTCGTTGGAGAACGCACTCGCGGCTCACGAACAGGCGACCACAAACCAAGTCGTGATCGTCACCCTCAACAGTCTTCAGGGCACGACGATCGAGGACTACGGCTACCAGCTTGGCCGCCACTGGGATATCGGCCAGGAAGGAAAGGACAATGGCGTACTCCTCATCGTCGCTCCGGAGGAGCGCAAGGTCCGCATCGAAGTCGGGTACGGGTTGGAGGACGTGCTGACCGATGCCACCAGCAAGCTGATCATCGAGAACGCGATCGTCCCGAACTTCAAACAGAGCCTGTTCGCGGCCGGAATTGTTGAGGGAACCGATGCAATCCTGACCGTTCTCGGCGGCGGCGGACCGCCGGAAGCAGTTCATGAAGAACACGAACGACGTGACGAGGTCGATGAAGAACGCGAACGACGTCAAGAGGGCTCGGCGTGGGAACTTATCTTGGTCTTCATGATGCTGGGCGTCCTGTTTTTCGTTCAATGGTCGCCTCGGAGTCGTCACCACCCGGGTCGTTGGACCGGCGGACACCATACTGGAGGAGGCGGGTTCGGCGGTGGCGGATTCAGCGGGGGAGGCGGCGGATTTGGCGGCGGCGGCGCCTCGGGAGGATGGTAGCGATGGCTTTGCTGACCGACGCAGATCGTCAACGAATCGCCGACGCCGTAACCACGGCCGAGACCAAGACCACCGGGGAGTTCGTGACGGTGCTCGCGCGCCAGGCCGATGACTACATGTACATCCCGACTCTGGTGGCGGCGGCCATCGTGTTCCTGATTTCGGGCATTGTCTTGTTGGCGCCGATCGAGCTGTACGCCACGGAATTCTTCGCCGGCCAACTGGCTGGTTTGATCGTACTCACCCTTCTGTTTCGGTGGCCGCCGTTGAAGATGCGCCTGGTGCCGCGGACCGTCCGTCACGAACGGGCGCGGCGCCTCGCCCATCAGATGTTTCTCGATCTTGGTCTGTCGTCGACGCGGGAGCGGACGGGGGTGATGCTGTTCGTTGCGGTCGGCGAACGCTACGTCGAGATCCTCGCAGACCGCGGCGTTCACGAACACGTCGACAATGCCGAATGGGAACGGATCATCGCCGACTTTACGGCACAGGTGAAATCCGGACGGATCACCGACGGCTTCATCGGCGCGATCGACGCCTGCACCGACATCATGGCCAAGCACTTTCCGGGGAACCCGGACGATACCAACGAGCTCCCGAACCGCCTGGTCGAGATCTAGAGCCTTTCCGACCTAAGCCAGGACTTCGCGGGCGCGGGCGCCGTCGGCGGCGATCTGCGCCTTCAGGCCGTCGAGACCGTCGAATGCCTTCTCGGCCCGCAGGTATTCGACGAACTGCACCCGCAGATGCCGGCCATAAAGATCGCCGGAAAAGTCGAACAGGTGCGCCTCGAGCAGAACGTCGTCACCGCCGAAGGTCGGCCGCCGGCCGAGGTTGGCGACGCCGTTGTACCAAACGGTTCGTGCCCCCTCGTCGATGCCGGCGCGGACCGCATAGACGCCGTTCACGGGCCGCAGGTACTCGTCGAGGTACACGTTGGCGGTAGGATATCCGATAGTCCGACCGCGGTGGTCCCCGTGGTCCACCCGGCCTTCAACCTCATAGGGGCGGCCAAGGATGGCCGCAGCGCCCGCCGGATCGCCGGCACTCAGCAACTGGCGCACGCGGGTCGACGACAGCGCCTCTCCGGAGTCGTTGCGGACTTCCTGGACGCAGGTGAAGTCGAAGCCGAGTTCGCCTCCAAGACGCAGCAGAAGTTCCGGATTGCCGGCCCGGTCGTGGCCGAAGGCGAAATCGTAACCGCAGACCACGTGGCGGGCGCCGAGCCCTTCGACGAGCACGTCCTCGATGAAGGTGCGTGCGGAGCGGCGGGAAAACTCGAGATCGAAGTGCAGTACGATCAAGGCGTCGACGCCCAAGGCCTCGATGTGGCGCGCCTTGATTCGCAGCGGCGTGAGCCGAAACGGCGCGGTGTCGGGCTTGAACACCTGCCGAGGATGGGGCTCCAGCGTCAGAACAGCCCACGGAAGGCCATTGGCATGGGCAATCCGTCCGGCTTCGCCGATCACCGCAAGGTGGCCGCGATGCACGCCGTCGAAATTGCCGACGGCCACGGACGACGCGCGCACGTCGCCGGGGAGTTCGTTGTAGTGGCGGAACAGACGCATGGGGGATAGGTGTCAGCGCCTGGCTGCCGGGTCAAGCCTCGGATGGCATGGTACGCGGTGTCGCGTGCGGTGCGCCGACCGGCGGAACCGGGCGGTCCCGCCAGCTTACGATGCGCGGATCAGCTTCGTGTTGGTACCATCAGTGTCGCATCACCGGTCGTTACGACCTTGTCGCCGACGGTGCAGACGGTCTCGAATTCGACGAATTTCTTCTCCGGGACCAGGTTTTTGACCGTGCAGGTGGCGGTCAAGGTGTCGCCGATCTTGACGGGCGCGCGGAACTTCAGGTTCTGGTTGACATAGATGCAGCCCGGTCCCGGCATCTTGGTGCCGAACACTGCCGAGATGAACGAGGCGCCGATCATACCGTGGGCAATACGGGTGCCGAACATCTGGGTCTTGGCGAACTCTTCGTGCAGATGAACGGGGTTGGTGTCGCCCGAGACACCGGCGAAGGTGCAGATATCGGCCTCGGTGATGGTCTTGCCGAAGCTCGCGCTCATGCCTTCCTTCAGATCCTCGAAATAGTAGCCGTGCAGGTCGTCCATCGCGTTTCCCCTCTCTCCGTGCTCGGTTGGTTCGGCCGGTGTCGCCCGATTGTTGCGGCGCAAAATCCATACTGCGGCGCAATATTAACCGGCGACCGGACCACCGGCAAGGCAGCGCGCGAACGCGGCGGCCGAATCGCTTCTTGCAATTGGTCGCGGCTCTGCGTGAAGTGGACTGATGCCGTGGACTGTGATCCGATTGCTGGCGGTGTTTGCGGTTCTCGCCGCACCGGCCGCCGCCGAGCAACCCTCTCTTTCCCTGCCGATCGACTGTGTACCCGGCGAAACCTGTTGGGTGGCCCAGTACATGGACTTGGATGCCGGACCCGAGGCCCGCGACTTCGCCTGCGGGCGGATGAGCTACGACGGCCACAATGGAACCGATTTCGCGTTACGTGACTTGAAGGCGCTTTTCGATGGCGTCGCCGTGCTCGCGGCGGCTCCGGGGATCGTCACCGGCGTCCGCGACGGCCTCCCCGACGTCAGCGTCCGGGAACTCAAGAACCCGGCGGTGGTCAGGGGCCGCGAATGCGGCAACGGTGTTGTCGTCCGCCACGGCGGCGGCTGGGAGACGCAGTATTGCCACCTTCGGTACGGCAGCGTTTCCGTTCGTCCCGGGGACCGTGTGAGAACAGGCCAGCCCCTCGGTTTCGTCGGCATGTCGGGCGCAGCCGAGTTTCCGCATGTCCAGTTCGAGGCCCGATTCGACGGCCGCCCGGTGGATCCGTTCGTCGGGCTCAAACGGACGAAACCCTGCGGGGTCGGCGACACGCCGCTTTGGAACGGAGCGGCGCTGTCTCAACTCGACTATCAAGGCGCCGCTATCTTTGGTGCCGGTTTTGCACCGTGGCCGCCGGAGTTGACCGCGGTCGCTGACGGCAACTACTCGGGCGCGCTTCTGGCTCCCGATGCGCCGGCTCTCGTGTTTTGGATGCTGATGTATGGCGCCCGGTCGGGCGACGCGCTGACGATGACGATCACCGGTCACGACGGTAGCGAGATTCTGCGCAGCGAAAAGCGGTTCGAAAAAAGCCAAGTTCGGCGGATGGAGTTCGCCGGCCTGAAGCGCCAGGCGAAACGATGGCCGGCGGGGACCTACGTTGGTGAGGCAGTGCTGACGCGCATTGATGGCGGAACGGAAAGGCGCTTCAGCATCCGACGTTCCGTCGAGATCCCCTAGCGCCGAGAAACGAGGGGCGGCGTCGTTCGCAAGCCGCGCCGGGCAGCCGAACGTTCTTGCCCGGACTTCTTTCCCTTGGGCAACGGCTCTTCGGCGGCAACAAGATCGTCGGCGACGAACAGTGCCGCGCGGCGGTCGCGGGTGCGGTCGCGCCGTTCGATGGCCCTGAGCGTCCGCGTCACCGTCGGATGGCGGTGGGGCGAGGGTACGGCGTTGAGCAGATGGGCGCGGGCGATGTCCTTCACCCGCCGGACGATGACCGGGTAGCGGTGACGGGTCTCGCACCAGCGGGCGTAGGCGGCCAGGGTCCAGGGATGCGCCGGCAACGGTCGCAGCCGCCGCGCCTGGCACCACGCGACGAACTCCGTCCACGAACGATCACGGATGCGCGCCACCATCTCGGTTCTCCCGATGCGCGAAACTAGCTCCGTTTCGCCGCGCCGGAAAGCATGGCTTCGGCTCGGTCGAGCCGGGTCAGCCAATAGAACCGCCCGACCAGCAGGGCCATGGCGACGACGCTGGCGACAAGGACGCCCTGCCAGATGCCGTAAACACCGTTGCCGACGGGGAACGCCAGCACCCAGCACACCGGGACCATGACGCCGAAATAGCTGAACGCCTGCATTCCCGTCGGTACCCACGTCTCGCCGCGTCCGCGGAGCGCGTTGGCCATCAGCGCCTGACCGCCATCGACGACGAGTACCCAGGCGACCAACGAGACCGCCGGCACCGAGGCAGCGAGCAACGCGGCCTCGGTGGTGTAGAGCCCGGCGAGCGTTTCGGGCGCCAGCGCAAACGCCACGCCGAAGGCCGCCATCGCCGCGGTGTTGAGGCCGAGTCCCGTCCAGCCGGCCAACGCGAGGTCGCGGTAGTTGCCGCGTCCATGGGCGATGCCGACGCTCACCGAGGTCGCCGCGCCGAAACCGATGGCGACCATGAATACCAGGGACAAGAGGTTGAGGGCGATCGAGAACACACCCGCCGGCAGCACCCCCAGATGGCCGGCGAACAGGGCGGCGGTGCTGAAGGCCACGGCCTCGGAACCGATGCTGGCGCCGGCGGCAAAGCCAATCCGGCGCTGCTCGGCCCACGCCTTCCACCCGCCGGCAGGCCGCATCCGCACTCCGAAACGGGCGTGGTCGGCCATGGTCCAGACATAGGCGACGAGGCCGACGGCGAGGAACACCCGCACGCCGGTCGTCGCCCACGCCGAGCCCAGCGCACCCATGGCTGGGAAACCCAAGTGGCCGTAGATCAGCACCCAATTGAGGAACACGTTGATCACGTTGGCGGCGATCATCATCACCATCCCCGGAACCGGCCGCTTGATGCCTTCGAGGAAGAACGTCGTGGTGACGAAAACGAGCTGCGCCGCCAAACCAAGGCCGACGACCTGGGCCACCGGACCGCCACCGGCGGCCAGGTCCGGCGGCTGCCCGAGCGCCGCCAGCAGCGGCTCGCCGAATCCGCAGATCACCGCGCCGGCGACGCCGAGCGCCAGGGCGTAGCCGAGCGACTGGCGCCAGACGGCGCCGCACTCGGTGAAACGCTCGGCGCCGAAGGCCGACGCCGTCAGCACCAGCGTTCCCATCATCAGGCCGATGCCGGTCAGCAGCACGGTGGTGATCGGCGCCAGCCCGATGCCCAGGTAGGCCAACTCATGCGCCGAAAAGCGCCCGACCATGGCCGTATCGACGAACGCCATGACCATGATCCCGGCCCGCGCCACCACAACCGGCGCGGAAAGTCGCAGGAGATCGGCGACGTGACGGCGCAGGCGGATGGCCAGCGGTGCGATGTCTTCGGTTGTGGTCTCGAGGTTCATCGGGCGGTCCGGTTTGGCGACGGCCGCCGACCCTATCATGGCGCCGGGACGGCGGCGATCGCCGGCAATCGCAGCAGGCGCGACAATCCCCCCTTGCCGTATTCGCCGCCCGGTTGATGGCTTCCGTTGCGGCGGTGCAAAAAACATCCGCCCGCCCTTTGTCGGCGCTGGCCATCGCGTTCTGTCGGGCTATACTCACGCCTGCCCAGGGGAGGGTTACGGGAGCATTCCATGGATATCATCAAGACCGACATCGCTATCGTTGGCGCCGGTGGTGCTGGCCTGCGGGCGGCCATCGCCATCGCCGAGGCCGATCCCAACGCGTCCATCGCGCTGATCTCGAAGGTTTATCCGATGCGTAGTCACACTTGCGCGGCCGAGGGCGGCGCCGCGGGCGTGATCAAGAAGGACGACAGTCTCGACTACCACTTCAATGACACCGTCGGCGGCGGCGACTGGCTGGTCGACCAGGAAGCGGTCGAGCTGTTCGTCAACGAGATTCCCAAGGAACTGACCCTGATGGAGCATTGGGGCTGTCCCTGGAGCCGAGAGGAAACCGGCCATGTCGCAGTGCGTCCCTTCGGCGGCATGAAGATCATGCGCACGTGGTTCGCCGCCGATAAGACCGGCTTCCACATGCTGCACACGCTGTTCCAGACGGCGCTGCAATACCCGTCGATCAAGCGCTTCGACGAGTACTACACCACCGACCTGATGGTCGACGACGCCGGCTGCTACGGCTGTACGGCGATTGAGATGCGCACCGGCAAAATCAGCCTGTTCCAGGCCAAGTCGGTGGTCATCTGCTCGGGCGGCGCGGGAAAGATTTTCCCGTTCACCACCAACGGCGCGATCAAGACCGGCGACGGCATGGCCATGGCCTACCGGGCCGGTGTGCCGCTGAAGGACATGGAGTTCGTCCAGTACCATCCGACCGGGCTGCCGGGTTCGGGCATCCTGCTGACCGAGGCCTGCCGTGGCGAGGGCGGTATCCTGGTCAACAAGGACGGCTATCGGTACCTGCAGGACTACGGCATGGGCCCGGCCGGCGACATCCACAAGCCGGTCTTGAAGGCGATGGAGCTCGGCCCCCGTGATCGGCTCAGCCAGGCGTTCTGGCACGAGCAGCAGAAGGGCAACACGATCCCGTCCAAGTGGGGCGACGTCGTCCATCTGGACCTGCGCCATCTCGGCGAGAAGAAGATCAACGAGCGGCTGCCGCTGATCCGCGACCTGTCGCGTAGCTACGTCGGCACCGACCCGGTCACCGACTTGGTGCCGGTGCGGCCTGTCGTCCACTACATGATGGGCGGCATCCACACCGACATCGACGCGGCGACACCGCTGCCGGGCTTGTTCGCCGCCGGCGAGTGCGCCTGCGTCAGCATCAACGGCGCCAACCGGCTGGGCTCCAACTCGCTGGGTGAGCTCCTGGTTTTCGGCAAGCGGGCCGGACTCGGCGCCCTGGAGCGGGCCAAGTCCGCACCGGCGGCCAAGGACTCGGCGATCGAGAAACAGGCTGCCGACGCCGAGGCGCGGATCAAGGCGTTGTTCGACCGCAAAGGCACGGAGCGGGTGGCCGGCCTGCGCAATGCGATGAACAAGACCATGGAGGAGGGCTGCGGAATCTACCGTGACGAATCCTCGATCAAGGAGACCTGCGACACGCTCGCCGAGGTCCGCGCCCGCTACAAGGACGTCAACCTCGAGGACAAGAGCTCGGTGTTCAACACCGACCTCTATCAGACCCTCGAACTTGGCGCGATGATCGAGGTCTCGCAGTCGGTCGCCGTTTCCGCGCTGCAGCGCACGGAATCGAGGGGCTCGCATCAGCGTCTCGATCATGTGGAGCGCGATGACGAGAAGTTCCTCAAGCACTCCATGGCCGTCTACAACCCCAACGGCGAACCGAGGATCGACTACCACGACGTGGTGATCACCAAGTCTCAGCCGGCGGAACGGGTCTACGGAGGAGCGGCAAAATGAGCCAGCGCACAGTTCAACTCGAGGTGCTCCGCTACCGGCCGGAACAGGACTCGGAGCCGTTCTTCCAGACCTACTCGGTGCCGTGCGAAGAAGAGTGGGTGGTGCTCGACGCCCTCAACTACGTCAAGGACGAGATGGACCGCACGCTCAGCTATCGTTGGTCGTGCCACATGTTCGTCTGCGGCAGCTGCGGCATGGTCGTCGACGGCGAGCCGAAACTGGCCTGCAAGGCGTTCCTCAGTGACTACGGCGACAAGATCCACGTCGAGCCGCTGGCCAACTTCCCGATCGAGCGGGATCTGGTCGTCGTCATCGACGATTTCGTCGACAAGCTGACCGGCATGAAGCCGTACATCATTCCCAAGGAGCGGAAGTCGGTCGACGACGGCGAGCATATGCAGACGCCGGCCCAGCTCAAGGCGTTCAAGCAGTACACGCTGTGCATCAACTGCCTGCTCTGCTACTCGGCGTGCCCGCAGTACGGCCTCGATCCGACCTTTGCCGGACCGTCGGCGCTGGCGCTGGCGCACCGCTACAACATGGACAGCCGCGACGACGGCAAAAAGCAGCGCGAGGACGTCGTCGCCGACCATGATGGCGTCTGGGCGTGCAGCTTCGTCGGCGCCTGCTCGGAGGTCTGCCCCAAGGACGTCGATCCGGCCGGTGCCATCCAGCAGATGAAGATCACCAGTGCCATCGATTACGTCGTCTCCATGCTGCCCGGGGGAGGGAAGTGATGAGCCGAAAACCTTACGTTCGCGAGATCTCGAAGACCTCGTGGTTCATGACCCATGCCCGTTACAAAAGCTACGTGCTCCACGAGGTGAGCTGCATCTTCGTTGCCCTCTATTCGATCGTGTTGATCGTCGGCCTGTTCCGTCTGTCGCAAGGCGAACCGGCGTGGAACGCGTGGTTTGGCGCGGTGACCAGCCCGATTGGGGTGATCTTCCACCTCGCCGCCTTCGTGTTCTTCATCATCCACACCATGTCGTGGTTCAAGGCGGTGCCCCAGGCGACCCGCATCCAGCGCGGCGAAGAGTTCGTCCCGGGCTCGGTGCTCGTCGGCGCCCACTACGCGGTGTTGGCGGCGGTGTCGCTGTTTGTGCTCATTCTGGCGGGAGTGGCGTAGTCATGGCGAAATCACCAAAAGCCATCTTCTGGCTGCTGTTCGCCGCCGGCGGGACCGTGACCTCGTTCGTGCTGCCGGTGATGGTTTTCGTGACCGGTCTGGCGCCGGCCGCAGGCCTGTTCGAAGGCGCATTGAGCTACGCGACGATGAGCGCGTTCATCGGCAATTGGCTGGTCAAGCTGATCGTCTTCGGGGTGATCTTCCTGGCGCTCTGGCACGCCGCCCATCGGCTCAGGGTGCTCGCCCACGATTTCGGGCTGCGCTCGGACGGCGCGGTTGCCGTGGTCGTCTACGTCGGCGCGGCGATCGGCTCGATTGCCGCGATCATTGCGCTTCTCGGCGTCTGACCGCTAGACGTCGGACACGGTTATGCATCGGGCGGGCTCGGGCCCGCCCGTTCCATTTTCCAACTTGCCTACGATGTGCGCTGGATCAGGTGGTAGCCGAAGGGCGTCTCGACGACGCCCGAGGTGCCGCCGACCTCGAGGGCAAACGCGGCATCCTCGAACTCGCCGACCATCATGCCCCGACCGAACACGCCGAGACTGCCGCCCTGGGCACCGGACGGGCAATCGGAATGCTGGGACGCCAGATCGGCGAAATCGGCTCCGCCGTCCAGCTGTTCCTTCAGGCTGGTGATCTCGGCCAGCGCGTCGTCCTTGGAGCGCGTCGCCGTCAAGCGCATCGATCCCTGATACATCAACAAGATGTGGGACGCGCCAACTTGATCGGTCATGCCGTGAATCCTCCGGGGGGTGTTGATTGGGGGCGTCGTCGGACCACCATACGTGGCCGGACGGTGCCTGGACACCTTTTTCGCCGTCTGCGGGTAGTAGGGTCCCACTGGAAGGGGTTAGTGTGATCGGCGTTCATCCACGGTCCGAGATCCCGGGGGGATTCTGCGGCCGATGACCGAACGTGACTACCGGCGCCGGCACCTGCGGTTGCCCATCGGACCGCTGCTCGCGGTTGGATTCGGCGGCCTGATGCTGATCGCGGTCGCCGGCGTCCTGCTGGCCGGGCTGGGAAGCGCCCAGCACAACACTTTTGAACTGCTGGGAGAGAAAGCCGACGCGGCCGTGCAGGGGATGGTCGACAAGATCGACGCGACGCTGCGGCCGGTCGAAGATCAAGCCCGCTGGATCGCTGACGCGGTTGCGGCTGGCAAAGTCGACGTTTCCGACAGGCCGTCGTTCGATCGCTTCATTATCGGAACGCTTGCGGCAACACCGCAGCTTGTTGGGTGCGCTATCCTCGACCCCGATCTTCGCATGCGACGCTATCTACGAAGCGATGGTAGTGTCCTGGAGGACCATATCCCCAATGATGCGGAAGCTAAGGAAGTTTTGCGAAACGGGCGAATCCAAACGGGCTCGAACTGGGGCAGGCCGATCCACGTCGATGAGATCGCGCAGACGGTGGTCAACCTGCGAACACCGCTTCGCCAAGGAGAGCGTTTTCTTGGAATGCTGATCCAGGGCGTAACGATTGCAGAGTTGTCACTTTCGCTGGCCATCGGCCGCGCGCAAGAGGGCCTGATCCCATTCGTGCTCTATGACCGGGACAAGGTGATCGTCCATCCGCTGCTGATCCAAGGACAAACAGGTTCCCAGACGGCGGCGCTCCATGAACTCGCGGACTTCGGCGACGGCACGCTGGCCGAGATCTGGAACCCAGACGCATACCCCATCGAAGTCATCAAAAGGTATTCCGGACTGAACGGTTCGGCCGTGCGAATCGGCGACCGCGAAATCGTGTTTCTCCATCGCACGATCGAGCGCTACAGCGACAAACCGTTGACCGTCGGCGTTTATCTCGATGCCGAGACCGAAGCGGCGCAACTCCTGCGGCTGCGCGATACGGCGATTTTCGGCCTTGTCGTCCTCGTCATCGCCGTCGCCGCCGCCTTGTGGATCGGCCGGCGGACCAGCGCCCCGATCCGTCGGCTGGCCGGTGCGGCACGTGTCGTCCGCGCTGGAGATCTCGACAAGTTCGAACCGCTCGGCCGCACCGGACTCCGCGAGATGGACGATGCCTCGTTCTCGTTCAACGCCATGGTCGAGGGGCTCA
>Ga0056135_10000045_pt1 | contig 42738 bp, 42 predicted proteins | sample WorMetG1aBELIZE1_FD_67481 | JGI IMG/M metagenome (GOLD analysis project Ga0056135, IMG submission 67481) | Marine gutless worms symbiont microbial communities from Max Planck institute for Marine Microbiology, Germany - Inanidrilus... ...
CCGCCGCCCGCGGCGGAGATCAGCGGCGACGATGGCGCGAACACGATCGTCGCCGGCGCCGGCCGCGAAAAGGTCGATGGCAAGGACGGCAACGATACGCTCGATGGCGGTGCCGGCAACGACATCCTGACGGGCGGCGCGGGCAACGACGTTGTTCTCGGCGGCGAAGGCGACGACATGCTGTTCGGCAGCAACGAGTCGGTGCTGCCGTGGACCGTCGACGACACCGGCGTGTTCCCGGAGGTGACCGAGCTCGTCGGCATCGGCGACCTTCCGGTGCCCGGCGATGGTGCGTTGGGGCTCGCCGCCGGCGACACGGCGCTGGGCGGGTTCGACACCGTAGCCAAACTGACCTTCGTCGGCGGCACCGCCGGCTACGCCAACACCATCGGCGTCTATTCGGTCGCCGAGGACGGCACCATCGACGACGTCTCGCTCGCCTTCGAGGACGCCAAGTCCCTCACACCCGACGATATGGCGAATGTCGCCCTGCCCGGCGGCGGCACCGATTTCGGCCTGTTCCTGATCGTCCACGGCGCCCGCCTCAACGGCGGCTATCAGGGTCTCGACCTGGAGAACGGCACGCTGAGTTTCATCCATGACTTCGGCGGCGCTGGCGAGCGCCCCGCCAAAGTCACCGACGCCGCCGCCGATCTCTCACTGGTGTTCGACGACGGCGGCACCCAAACGGTCCCGCAAGGCCCCGTCGTGCATTCGACCGAGCGCGGCGGTTCGACGATCCTGAACGCCGATGGAGAGGTTCATGTCGCCGCCGGGCGGCTCAGCGCCGAGGACGACAGCGCTCTCCGAGTCGGCTTCGAGGACTCGCCGGGCGGTGGAGACAGCGACTTCAACGACGTCATCGTCGACGTCCAGCTTCTTTCCGGTGTCGCCCCCGCCACCGATACCCTTGCCGGCGGGATCGGTGACGATACCCTGACCGGCAACATCGGCGACGATATCTTCGTGTTCGGCGCCGGCGGCGGCACCGATCGGATCACCAACTTCCAGGTTGGTGTCGATCTCTTCGACCTCCAGGATGGCGTGACCATCAGCTCCATCACCACAGTCGACGCCGATAGCGACGGAGCGACGGACGATACCCTGGTCACCCTTTCGGACGGCGCCGTTGAACTGATCGGTGTCACCGGCGTGACCCAGGGCGACCTGCTGGGACCATAGTCTGCGCCAATCGGAGAAGTCCGCAAGACAGCCGATTGGTCTCCCGGCCGGCGCCTCTCACCCGTCATGGACGTCGGAGGGCCGGCCGATTCGCAACCCCTCCTGTGATCGCCATCACACCCCGATTTGTCGATCCGTGTGACGCAGGTCATTGTCCGTGGCCTCGGGTTTCCTTAGCATCGTTCCCATCAATACCCCTGGTGCGGCGAGGTTTTCGATGTTTCCTGGCACCGCAGGTCCCCACCCCATGACTTCCGATATCGATCGCAAGGACGGCCCCCTTCGCCGGCATGAACCGGCGGATCCGACCCGTAAGGTTCCCCAATGGCTGCTGATTGTCGCGGCGATGATCGCCGTCGCCCATGTCGGCGCCATCGCCTATGGGTTTGCGACGGGCGGCGCCTATCTCGCGTTGGCGCTGTTCGGAGGCCTGATGCTCGTCGCACTCGGTGCGATCGCCTATATCAATGCCTCGTCGCAACAGGATCGCGGTCCCGGCCGACCGTAGTCCCGACGGTTCAATTCCCGTACAGATACGAACAAACGACGACGGCTCCGGCGACTCCGGCAACGTCGGCGGTCAGGGCGGCAACCAGGGCGTGGCGCAGCCGGCGGATTCCGACCGCACCGAAATAGACCGCAATGACGTAGAACGTCGTTTCCGTGGACCCCTGGATGGTGCTGACCAGATAGCCAGTATAGCTGTCGGGGCCGATGGCCGGGTCGTTAATGATCGAGGCCAGGATTCCGTAAGCCCCCGATCCGGAGAGTGGCCGCAACAGCGCCATCGGAAGCGCCTCGGCCGGCAGCCCGAGGTGTCCGGTGAGGGCGCCCAGCGGCGTGACCAGCGCGGCCATCGCGCCGCTGGCGCGGAACATGCCGACCGCAACGAGGATCGCGACAAGATAGGGAATGATCCGGACGGCGACGTTGAATCCGTCGCGCGCGCCCTCGACGAAGGTTTCGTAAATGGCGACGCGGCGGACGACGCCGAATCCCAGCAGACCGATCATCAGCCCCGGAATGATCCACGGTGCGATCTGGCGCCCCCAGAGAATTGTCAGCGGAATCAAGGCGACGATTGCGCCGAGTGCCAGCGCCGACGCCCAACCGGGATAACCCCGTTCCGTCTGGGCGGCGAGCGCCTTTTCTTCCGCATCGGGGGTGGCAACGTCCGTCGTCGGCGCCGCGGTCGGTGCCGTGTCGACGCCGGCGGCCGGCCAGAAACGCTGGCATGCCTTGGCCATGACGATGGCGACCGTGGTCGAGCAGATGGTGGCGAACAGGGTGGTCGGCACGATGCCGGCCGCGTCGGCGGAGCCGGCTGCGGCGCGGAGCGCGATGACGCCGGTCGGCAGCAGCGTCACGCTCGACGTGTTGATCGCCAGGAACAGCGCCATGGCATTGGTCGCCGTGCCCGGGGTGCGGTTCAGCGTTTCCAGTTCCTGCATGGCGCGGATTCCGAACGGCGTCGCCGCGTTGCCGAGGCCCAGCCCATTGGCCGACATATTGAGGATCATCGCTCCCATCGCAGGGTGTTCCGCCGGCACGTCGGGGAACAGGCGCTGCATCAGCGGTCGGACGAGACGGGCGATGATGACCAGAAGCCCTCCGGCCTCGGCCACCTTCATCAGCCCGAGAAACAGCGCCATCACGCCGATCAACCCGATGGCCAGAGTGACGGCGCTCGTCGCGCTGTCGATCATCGCGCTGGCGAGCACGTCCATCGGCGCCGTATCCTCCGCCCCGGTCGGCGCCCAAACTGCCTGGCGGTAGGCGGCGGCGACGAAGGCAATGGCGACGATGGCGAAGAAGATGACGTTCACGGTGAGGCCCCTGTCCGGCCGGGCTGGCGGCGTGCGAGGATAGCAGGGTGCCGACGACGATCAACGTCACCTCCGAAAACCGCGCAAGGACCGTGGTCTTGAAATCATGCGCGTTGACGATCTGAAGTCCTTTCTTGCCGGGCGGTGGCACATTTCGCGCCGGATCAGCGATCATCGCACGTCCGTTGCGGGACGGTTCAGCGGTGAGGCGGCGTTCACGACCGTCGGCGATGGTCTGCGGTACGACGAGAGCGGTTCGGTGAGGTTGGGCACGTGCCGCCAACAGGCGACGCGCGCCTATATGTACGTGTTCGACAGCCCTCGCCGGGCCGATGTCTGGTTCGACGACGGCGGATACTTCCATTCGCTCGAGTTGGTGGAAGGTCGATGGCGGGTCCGCCATGTCTGCGCCGACGACATCTATGACGGCGCGTTTCGAGTCCTTGGCGACGATGCCTGGACGGCTGTATGGCGTGTCACCGGTCCGCGAAAGGGTTATGTCCTTCGCACGCGCTATTGCCGATTGAGTGGGGAATCGGGACACCCTCCCTGAAAGGACTCGGAATCGGGTGCTGTGCGATAGACGTTGAGGATTTGTTGGCCGGTTCATACACTTGCGGTGTGTGGCGGCGCCGAAAAGGGGTGCGATCCAATAGGGCGCTGACGAAGGGGCGAGTTCGGAACAGGCGGAGAACGGATGGTCGGCGCCATTCGGGGATGGCGTGGACCACGCTTTCAGTAGAAAGTGGCAATGATTTGTTAGAAGGCTAGGGGCATGGAGCCCAGCATTTTTAAATATATTTTGCGGTACAGCAAGAAGGAGCAATTACTTCTTGTTTTTATGACGGCATTGTCTCTGCCGTTTTTGTATTATTCTTATGATCTTCCAAAAATCATCGTTAACAAGGCTATTGGCGGCACCGATTTTCCAGCCGATTTCTTCGGTCTGGAGTTCGGTCAGATCCCGTTTCTTTTGTTCCTTTGCAGCATTTTTCTAGCGCTCGTTTTTGTCAACGGCGGCTTCAAATACGCGGTCAACGTCTACCGGGGCATCGTCGGTGAACGGATGCTGCGGCGGCTCCGGTTCATGCTCATCGAACGTACGCTGCGGTTTCCGTTGCCCCATTTCCGCAACGTCTCGCAGGGCGAGATCGTCTCGATGGTGACCACCGAGACCGAGCCGCTCGGCGGGTTCATCGGCGACTCGTTCTCGCTCCTGGCCCATCAGGGCGGGGCGCTGGTGGTGCCGCTGGTATTCATCTTCGTTCAGGACCCGCTGATGGGGTTGGCGGCGATCGCGCTCTATCCGGTGCAGGCCCACCTGATCCCCAAGCTGCAGCGGCGCGTGAACATGCTCGGCAAGGAACGGGTGCAGACGGTGCGCAAGGTTTCCGAACGGATCGGCGAAACCGTTTCCGGCGTGCAGGACATCCACGCGCACTATACCTACCAGTACGAACTGGCGGATTTCAGCGGATATCTCGGAAAGATTTTCGAGATCCGGAACAAGATCTACCGACTAAAGTTCTTTATTAAATTCCTTAACAACTTCCTCGCCCAGCTAACGCCGTTTTTCTTCTATTCCATCGGTGGATATTTTGTCATTACCGGTGAATTGACGTTCGGCGCCTTGCTGGCCGTTATCGCTGCCTACAAGGATCTCGCAGCGCCTTGGAAAGAGCTGCTCACCTACTACCAGCGCATGGAGGACGCGCGGATCAAGTATCAGCAGTTGATCGAGCAGTTCGAAGTCCCGGGGATGATGGACGAGGCCCTGGTCGCGGCCCCCGACGAGACGCCGCCGCGGCTCTCCGGTCCCGTTGTTGCCTCCAACGTATCGCTGGAGATGGAGGAGGGGTCGCGGATCGTCGATGGAGCGTCGTTCACCTTCGACTCGGGCGAACATGTCGCTCTCGTTGGTGGTGGTGGCAGCGGCAAGACCGAGATTGCCAACTTGCTGGCGCGCCAGATCGTGCCGACCGGCGGTAAGATCTCGGTCGGTGACGCGGATCTGTCGACGCTTCCCGAGGCGGTGACCGGACGCGATATCGGCTATGTCGACCAGGACGCCTACATTCGCGCCGGCACGATCGAAGACAATCTGCTTTACAGCCTCAAGCACCTGCCGGCGAACGGCGCGGGGCACGGGGCAAACGGAGAAGACCGTCCGCATTGGCTCCGCGAGGCCATGGCGTCGGGGAACAGCCAGTTCGATCCCAGCGCCGATTGGATCGATCTCGAAGCCGTGGGCACGGCCAATCTTAGCGATCGCATCGTCACGTCGCTCGACCGTGTCGGTTTGGTTGACGGTGTGTTCCACATCGGATTGCGGCGCGTTGTCGATCCCGAAGCGTACCCCGGACTCGCCGAGCGTGTCTTGGAGGCGCGATCGGTGGTGCGCGAGCGCCTGACCGATCCGGCTCTCGCCGATCTCGTGGACGTGTTCGAGCAGGACCGGTTCATCGCCAACGCGTCGGTGGCCGAGAACATCTTGTTCGGGACTCCGGTCGGCAATGACTTCGCCATCGATACCCTGGGCCGGAATCCGCACGTGATGCAGATCCTGGAGCGGGTCGGCATCGCCGACGAGTTTGTGCAGATCGGCCGATCGGTCGCCGCCCTCATGGTCGAGCTGTTCCAGGATCTGCCGCCCGGGCATGAGTTCTTCGAACGCTTCAGCTTCGTCGCGTCCGAAGACCTCCCCGAGTTCCAGCGCATGCTGAACCTCGTAGGCACCCGCGGGCTCGAAGGCATCGACGAGGCCGACCGGGCGCGGCTTCGCGACCTGCCGTTCAAGCTGATCGTCGCGCGCCACCACCTGGGCTTGATCGGCAAGGACATGGAGGACAAGCTCCTCGAGGCCCGCCGCCTGTTCGCCGAATCGCTGCCCGAGGAGCTGGCCGCCTCGATCGAGTTCTTCGATCCGGCCCATTACAGCCGGTCCAGCACGATCCAGGACAATATCCTGTTCGGCAAAGTCGCGGGCGCCAAGGCGGACAGCGCCGAGCTGGTCGGAGACCTGATTTCGGAAGTCGTGGACGAAGTCGGTCTACGGGAACTCGTGCTGGAAATCGGTTTGGACTTCGATGTCGGCATTGGCGGAAAGCGGTTGAACGCCGCCCAACGCCAGCAGCTCGCCGTCGCCCGCTGCCTTTTGAAGCAACCGCAGCTGATGATCGTCAACGAGGCGGCGTCATCTCTCGACCCGACTGCACGAACGGCGTTGTTCCACGGCGTACGCGAAGAGATGCGCGGCCGCGGCCTCGTGTGGGTCGACACCGAGCCGACGGGGGGGAGAGTTCGATCGTGTGCTGACGGTCGACTACGGCAAAGTCCGCGGCGCCGAGGGCGAAGGTCATATAGCTGGACCGGCGCCAGAAACCGCGGAGACCGAGGACGCGGCGGCGCAACGCGGCGTCGGCGGCGGGTTGAGCCGGGACGCGGAGCTGCTGGCGGGCATCGCGTTTTTCGCCGGAATGGACCGGTCACGGCTCAAGCTGATTGCCTTCACCAGCGAGCGGCTCAACTATCGGGCCGACCAGAATATCATCATTCAAGGGGACGTCGGCGATAAGGCCTACGTGGTTCTGGACGGCACTGTCGATGTTGTCGTCGACCTGGTCGACGGCCCCGAAGTCGTTGCCACCCTGGGCAAGGGCGATCTTTTTGGCGAGCTCGCGCTGCTTTGCGACGCGCCGCGCATGGCGACGATCCGGGCCCAGGGCAACACCACGGTTTTGAGCATCTCCAAGGACGTGTTCCTCAAGGTCGTCGAGGAAAATAGTGCGCTGAGCGCGAACGTTGCGCGCATTGTCGCCGGCCGCCCGCATGCGGCGATGCGCCACTACTCCTCGGGTCAGTCGATCTACGACGATGTGACCGGCCTTCCGCGGCGCGGGCTCCTTTTCGATCGGGTCAAGTACGAAGTCGCCCGCACGAAGCGCAACGATGAAACGCCCATGTTGATGCTCGTCGAGCTGGGCAAGGCGAACGGCGGCGCGGCGGCGTTACTGGCCAGTCCCGACGCCCATGGCGTGCTGACCGAACTGGCCGACCGGTTGCGGACGTGCGTTCGCGGGGGCGACACTGTGGCCTAACTCGACGGTTTGCGGTTCGGGATCCTGATGTCGGACGTCAAGGACCCGCGCAACGTCAAGATCGTCTCCGATCGGATCACCAAGATCCTCGGCGTCCCGCTTGCGTCGGCCGGGGGTGCTGCGGATCTGGCGCAGCATCTCGCGCTCGATGTCCATCCTATCGGCGAGGACAATCTGGACGAACTGAAAGGTCTTTGCTTCGAGGATCCGAACTAACGCCGGCTGGTGGCGTTGCCAAAGAACACCCTGTCCGATTCGCGACGATGCCGATCTTCATCGGTTTTCCGCATCTGAAAAAGCCTGTATTCTTATCGTTCTAGCGAGCCTGTGGCGCGCTCCGGCACAGAGGTGTTGGCACCATGCGTATGGCGTTGATCATTGGTGGCCTCGTCATGGTTCTGGCGGGATTTGTGGGCGCGTGGATATTCTTGATCCAGCCCGATGAAAATGACGCCGCAGCAGTGCAGGTGCCGTTATCGGAGGGGCGTGAAGATCAGGTCAGCGGCGGCGGCAACCAGCAGAACGTCGGAACCGGAGTGGCCGCGCGACCAAACGTTCCGAGCAGCGTGGGCCGCAGTGGCGCGGCGCCATCCGGAGCCGATCCCGACGATCGGTTCGAGCCGGGTGAGGTGTTGGTCGCCAATCCTCCCGAGGGTTTCGAAGGGGTGTCGGCGACGTTGGGCTTCCGCGTGCTCGAAACGATCATTCTCGGCGAGCTCGATCTCCGTATCCTCCGCATGCAGGTACCTGCGGGAACGGCGGTGCCCGATGCTGTTCAGCTGCTACGTCAGCGGTTTCCGCGCGTCACCATCGATGCCAACCATGTCTACGAGCCGTCCCAGCGGGTCGGGTCCTCGGACAGCTACGCCCGGGAGATGATTGGCTGGAACGAGGTGCCGGCGACGTGCGGCAAGGGCGTCCGCATCGGCATGATCGACGCCGGTGTCGATCTGACGCATCCGGCCTTCGCCGGCGTCGACATCGCCTACGAAGCATTCAACCGGCCGAGCCGCGAGCCGGGCCCGCCGGACCACGGCACCGCGATCGCCGCGCTGATGGTCGGCCGTCCGGCCGCGGGCAAGGGCTGGGGCGGGCTGCTTCCGGGAGCCTCGCTGACGGCGGCCAACATGTTCGAGATCAACGAGAAGGGCAAGGTCGTGGGCAACGCCCGCGGTCTCCTCAAAGCGGTCGATTGGATGGCGTCCCGCAAGGTGCCGGTCGTCAATCTGAGCATCGCCGGTCCGGACAACAAGGTCGTGCGCCTGGCGTTCGATCGGGCGCGGCGCAAGGGGATCATCCTTGTCGCCGCGGCGGGCAACTGGGGCAGTGCCACGAAACCGGCGTATCCGGCCGCTTATCGCCACGTTATTGCGGTCACGGCGGTGAACACACGGCGGAGCATCTACAGCCACGCCAACCGCGGCCGCTATGTCGATTTCGCCGCGCCCGGCGTGCGCATGTGGACGGCGGCGCCGGGAGGGGGGCGGAAAGTTCCAGAGCGGTACGTCGTTCGCCAGTCCCTATGTCGCCGTGCTCACCGCGCTCGTCATCGCAAAAGGTGGCGATGCCACGCCAGACGGACTGCGTGATCTGCTGCGGACCAATGTTGTCGATCTGGGTGCGCCGGGGCGCGACGACGTCTTCGGGTGGGGCCTTATCGGGATGCCGCGCGACTGCCTGAATTGACCGGTCGTTTCGGCACCGTTCATTGAATCTTGTTGGCGTCGGCCAATGCTTTGATCAACCGGAACATTTCGCGCCTGACCCGCGGCTCGGCGATCCGGAAATAGTTGTGCATGAGTTCGAACGACTCGCGCGATGACATCGGATCGCCGTCGAACGCGGACGACTCCCGGGTGAGGCCGGAAATCCGTCTTCCGGCGCCGATGTCGTCGAGACCGTCGAAAAAGAACGAGACATCGACGTCCAGCGCTTTGGCGATCTTGTAGAGATTGCTCGAACCGACCCGGTTGGCTCCGTTCTCGTATTTCTGGATCTGCTGGAACGTCACATCGATCGCGTTGCCGAGCTTGGTTTGGCTGATGCGCAAACCAATGCGGTGTCCTTTGATGCGGGAGCCGACGTGAACGTCGATGGGGTCGGGACCGACCTCCGAGACCGGTTTTCTCATTGCTTTCAATCCTGCCACGCGCACATTTGGTAGTTTATCGCGCGTTTCGCAACATTCGATCCCGATCAACGCGAACGGGTTTCCAAAAACCAACTTCCGGTTACAAAAACTGCAATTCAGTACGGTATTGCGCGATTTGATCGAGGTCAAGCAATAGGGCTTGACGGCACTGGACCCGGTGCCACATCAGTGAAGTCCCGATTCAAAGGCATAGGAGACCGAGGTGATGGCGCGAGGTCAGTCCGAAGCCGCCGCGCGATCAGCCCGGCTTTCCCTAAGCTTTTCCTGTCTCGGGCACGCCTATTCCCATCTCTTCGGGCCGATCTTCTCGGTCGTCGTGCTGGCCCTCGAACCGGCGATGGGCCTCAGCCACGGCGAGGCCATCTCGCTGATTGTCGTCGGCAACGTTCTCTATGGCGTCGCGGCGCCGGCGGCCGGCTGGCTCGGCGACCGGTGGAGCACGACCCGCATGGTCGCCGTCTACTTTTTTGGCACCGGCGGCGGCATGCTGATGACCGGACTGGCCGAGACTCCGTTGCAGATCGCGCTGGGGCTGGCCGTGACGGGTCTGTTCGCGTCGATCTACCATCCCGTCGGCATCGCCTGGGTCGTGCGCAACGCCAGCGCCCGCGGCATGGCGCTCGGCGTCAACGGCTTCTTCGGCGGCGTCGGACCAGCGGTGGGACTGCTGAGCGCGGGCCTGCTGACCGAGTTCTTCGGCTGGCGTTCGGCGTTCATCGTGCCCGGAGCCCTCGTCGTTGCCACCGGACTGGCGTTCGTCCTATTGACCACCCGCCGCGTCATCGTCGAGCTCAGCGAAGACCGGCGGTCGGACCCGCCGGCATCGCGCGACGACGCGGTGCGCGCCTTCGCCGTGCTCGGGCTGACCCTGGTGTGCTCGGGGCTGATCTATCAGGCGACGCAGGCGGCGCTGCCAAAGATGTTCTCCGTGCGCTTGGACGACCTGCTGTCGGGCAGCGTGTTCGGCGTTTCGCTGGTCGTCGCCGTCGTCTACCTGCTGGCCGGAGGGTTGCAGGTCATCGGCGGGTATCTGGCCGACCGCTTCGCGCTGAAGAATGTCTACGTGGTCTGCTTCCTCTTGCAGGTGCCGATCCTCGTCCTCGCCGCCAACGTCGGCGGCGGCCCGCTGATCGCGGTGGCGATCCTGATGGTCGCCGTCAACGTCGGGTCCCTGCCGGCCGAAAACGGACTGGTCGCCCGGTACGCGCCCTCCAAGTGGCGCGGGTTCGTGTTCGGCATGAAGTTCATCCTCGCCTTCGGGATCGGTGGCCTGGGCTGGCTCCTGGAAGGCAAGATGTACGACCTGACCGGCGGGTTCACCTGGCTGTTCGTGATCCTGGCGTCGCTTGCCGCCGTCGCGCTGGCCGCCGCCGTGCTGCTGCCCTCGGAGCGGCACCGCCCCGTCGCCACACCGGCGGAGTAGGGCGCCGATGGCCGCCGGTCTCGCCGTCGAGGCCCTCGATCACCTCGTCCTCACCGTCGCCGACATCGACGCCACGTGCGCCTTCTACGAGCGGGTCCTCGGGATGACGCCCGTGACCTTCGCCGGCGGCCGCCGCGCCCTGGCCTTCGGCGGCCAGAAGATCAATCTCCACCAGGCCGGCGCCGAGTTCGAACCCAAGGCGGCGCGGCCGACCCCCGGGTCGGCCGACCTCTGCCTCCTCGTCTCCGGCCCGATCGACGCCGTGGTCGATCACTTGGCGGCCGAACGCGTGGCCGTGGAGGAGGGGCCTGTCGCGCGAACCGGTGCACGGGGACCGATCACCTCGGTCTACCTGCGCGATCCCGACGGCAACCTGATCGAGATTGCGACCTCCGACTGAGACTCCACCGCCTTCAGCGCCCGGCGGAGGTCGCGGATGATGTCGTCGGCGCTTTCGAGGCCGACGGAGACGCGGATGACGTCGGGGCCGGCGCCGGCGGCGATCTGCTGCTCCTCGGTGAGTTGCCGGTGGGTCGTCGATGCCGGGTGGATGATCAGCGAGCGGGTGTCGCCGATGTTGGCGAGGTGCGAGAACAGCTCGACCGCCTCGACCAGCTTGACGCCGGCATCGAAGCCCCCCTTCAGGCCGAAGGTGAACAGCGCGCCCGCCCCTTTCGGCAAGTATTTCTTGGCGAGGGCGTGGTAGGGGCTCGCGGGCAGGCCAGGATAGGCGACCCAGGCGACGGCGGGATGGCCGTCGAGGAACTGGGCCACGGCCTGGGCGTTCTCGACGTGGCGCTCCATGCGCAGCGCCAGGGTCTCGATGCCGGTGATGGTGTAGAAGGCGTTGGCCGGGGCCAAGGCCGGGCCGAAGTCGCGGAGCGCAACGGCGCGGGTCTTCATGGTGAAGCCGAAGTCGCCGAAGGTCTCGTGGAAGATGAGGTCGTGGTAGGCCGGGTCCGGCTCGGTCATGGTCGGGAACTTGCCGTCCTTGCCCCAGTCGAACCGGCCGGATTCCACCAGCGCACCGCCGATCGAATTGCCGTGGCCGGCGAGGAACTTGGTGGTCGAGTGGACGACCAGGTCGGCGCCCCAATCCATCGGCTGGAACAGGTAGGGCGTCGGCACCGTGTTGTCGACGATCAGCGGGATGCCGGCCTCGCGGGCGATGTCGGCGACCGGCTCGACGTCGATGACGATGCCGCTCGGATTGGCCAGCTGTTCGACGAAGATGGCCTTGCACTTTGGCGTCAGGGCGGCGCGAAAGTTCTCGGGATCGCTCGGGTCGACGAAATGGCAGGTCCAGCCGAGGCGCTTGAAGCTGACGCCGAACTGGGTCACCGATCCGCCGTAGAGATTGCGCGAGGCGACGAACTCGTCGCCGGGCTCCAGGAGGGTGAAGAACACCAGGAACTGGGCCGCGTGGCCGGACGCCGCGCAGACCGCCGCGCGACCGTTCTCGAGGTTGGCGATCCGCTCCTCCAGCACCGAGACGGTGGGATTGGTCAGCCGCGAATAGATGAAGCCGAAGGTCTGCAGGTTGAACAGGTCGGCGGCGTGGTCGACGTCCTCGAACACGTACGAGGTGGTCTGGTAGATCGGCGTCGCCCGCGCGCCGGTGACCGGATCCGGATGGGCGCCGGCGTGGATCGCCCGGGTTTCGAAGCCGAACGTGTGGGGGCCGGTCTTGGTGTCGTCCGATCGGTCGTTCACGGAGACATCCTCGGGCGCTTCGACGAGATGATGCCGGAGTTCACGCCACACCAGCCGATCTCGCCGAACAGCCGCCCGTACTCGATCTTCATGCAGCGGTCCATGACCACCTCGAGACCGGCCGCCTCGGCGCGCCGGGCGGCGTCGCCATTGCGCACGCCGAGCTGCATCCAGATCACCCGGATGCCATGGCTGGCGACGAGGTCCAATGCCTCGTCGACGATCGGACCGGCGGCCTCGGAGTTGCGGAAGATGTCGACCACATCGATGGGCGGCGGAATATCGGCCAGCTTGGCGTAGACCCGTTCGCCGAGCACGTCACGGCCGACGGCAGCCGGGTTCACCGGGATGACCCGGTATCCCTTGCCCTGCAGGTATTTCATCGCGAAGTTGCTGGGACGCACCCAGTTGGGCGACGCGCCGACCATGGCGATGGTTCGGGTGTCGCGCAGGATCGCGCGGACGACGGAATCTTCGTAGTAGAGGGGTGGCGTGTCCGCGTCCGGCGTCATCGGCCGGTCCAAGGCGGCATCGGGCGTTTGGCGATGAAGGCGTCGATGCCGTTGCGGGCATCGTCGTCCTGCATGTTGCAGGCCATGGTCTCGGCGGCAGTTCCGTAAGCCTCTTCCATGGTCGTCTCGATCTGGCGATAGAACAGACGCTTGCCCAGCGCGATGGACCCCGGTGGCCGCTGCGCGACGGTGCCGGCCAACTCCGCGACCGCGGCATCGAGGGCATCGGCCGGTACTACCCGGTTGACCAACCCGCAGTCCAGCGCCGTCTCCGCATCGATGAAGTCGCCGGTCATCAGCATTTCGAAGGCCTTCTTGCGGCCGACGTTGCGGGTGAGGGCGACCATTGGCGTCGAGCAGAACAGTCCGATGGAAATGCCCGATGTGGCGAACCGGGCATCGTCGCTGGCCACCGCCATGTCGCACATGGCGACGAGCTGGCAGCCGGCAGCGGTGGCGATGCCGTGGATCTTGGCGATTACCGGCTGCGGCAGCCGCACCAGTGTCATCATCACCGCCGAACACTGGTCGAACAGAGTCCGCATGGACTCGAGGCTCGAATCGCTGCGCATCTCCTTGAGGTCGTGGCCGGCGCAGAACGCCTTGCCCGCGCCGGCGATGACGACGACGCGGACGCCGGGGTCGGCGGCGATGGCGTCGAGTTCTTCCTGCAAAGTGGTCAGCAGCGCCGCCGAAAGGGTGTTGTACTTGCCGGACCGGTTGAGCGTCAGCGTGGCGACGCCGTCGGCGTCGTCGCGTAGCAGCAGCGCGGGCTCGTTCGGCAGGGCGTGACTTGGAGAGGGCGATGTCGACATGAGACTGCCATCATAGGGTTGGCGGGTGGGCGGCAATGTTCGACCGTCACCGGGGCCGAGGCAAGGGATTTCCGTGCCCGTTCGGCGCGTGTCCTGGCGCAGTCGCGCCACCACTACTGACGATAGTTGACGTTTACGTAAACGTCAACTATCGTCAGGGTACAGCGGAGAAGGAAGGCCCGTCGTGCCGAAGATCACCATCGAAGAATTCAACGCCATCCTCCGCGACGAGATCCCGTGGGGCTACGAGATCGGCATCCGCGCCGATGTCATCGAGCGCGGAAAGGCGGTCCTTCGGCTGCCCTACCAGGACACAATGCTGCGCCCGGGCGGAACCATCGCCGGGCCGATGATGATGGCGCTGGCCGACGCCTGCATGTACGCTGTGGCGCTGTCGATGATCGGCAAGGTCAAGCTGGCGGTGACCACCAGCTTCAACATCAATTTCCTCTATCGGCCAAGTCCGTCGGATCTGATTGCTGAGGGCTACGTTCTCAAGCTCGGCAAGCGCCTCGCCGTGCTGGAAGTCCACGTTCACTCCGACGGCCACCCGGAAATGGTCGCCCACGCCACGGGCACCTATTCGATTCCACCATTGACCGGTTGAGAAATGTGCCGCCGGCCGGCGGCAGGATCGTTCAGGCGCTTGCGCCCTCGCCATCCGCACTGTGCTCGAACGCCGAGTCGGCGGCCTCGACGTCGTCGGCCCGCGATGCCATGAACGGCTCGTACAGTTTGTCCCGGCCCATGATGTGGGTGGTGAGCCAGTTTTTGAGGAACGCCAGCACCTCCCGCTCGCGGATCGATTCCGGATTGCGCAGGAACCGGTCGCGGATGCCGACAACCTGGGCGCGAAGCATCTCGTGGGTGTGCATGTGGGCTTCGGCGTCGGGATAGCCACACGCCAACATCAACGTTTCTTCGCGGCGAAAGTGGTAGTCCGTGTAATCCAGCAGCGCGTTGAGGACGCTGGAGACGACATCTTCGGCCTCGCCGGCAGTGATGGCGTCATCAAGTTGGTTGAGCATGCTGATGAGCAGCTTGTGGTCGGTATCGATAGACTCGACACCGACGCTCAACTCTTGCGTCCACTGGATCATCGCCATGTCCGAAGCTCCCCCAGGTGACGCCCTCCCCAAGACCGATGGGCGTAAGGGCAAGGAAATCATCAATCGCGCGTTCAGGCAACCATGCTAAGGACGTACGGTTCAGAGCACATAGAAGATCGCGGTATTATACTACCGTTATTCAACCGTCTGATTTCGTATGTCTTTTTCGCGTTGACTTGCCGTCGCCGTGTGGCATACTCCGCCGCCGTTCGCCGGGAGCCTGTTGGTTCCCGGCCTTCAATTTGCGAATCACCGGACAGGCTGCGCCGCCTCGGGCAGAACGTGCCATGAAGACCTATTCCGCCAAAGCCGCTGACATCGAGCGCAAATGGTACGTCGTCGACGCCGAGGGTTTGGTTCTCGGCCGGCTGGCGACGATTATCGCGACGCGGCTGAGGGGCAAGCACAAGCCCATGTACACGCCGCATGTGGACTGTGGCGACCACATCATCGTCATCAACGCCGACAAGGTCGTGCTCACCGGACGCAAGCGCGAGGACAAGCGGTTCTACTGGCACACCGGCTATCCCGGTGGCATCAAGAGCCGCACCATGAACCAGATCCTCGAAGGCAAGCATCCGGAGAGGGTCGTCCTCAAGGCCGTCGAGCGGATGATCAAGCGCTCACCGATGGGCCGCCAGCAGATGCGCAAATTGCGGGTGTATGCGGGCCCGGATCATCCCCACGCGGGTCAGAGCCCGGAAGTGCTGGATATTGGTGCAATGAACCGAAAGAACCGGAAGGCGGGCTGAGGTCATGGCCGAAGAAACCGTTGGATTGGAAGGGCTGAAGGACGCCATGGAGGGCGGAGCGGCGGCCGCGGCGCCGTCGACGCCAGCCGAGGAGCGTCCGGCCACCGAGGCGAAGATCGACGCCCTGGGACGGTCCTACGCGACCGGCAAGCGGAAGAACGCCATTGCGCGGGTCTGGGTGAAGCGGGGGCGGGGACAGATCACGGTCAATGGCCGCGACGTCGAGACCTTTTTCGCCCGGCCGACTCTTCGGATGATCATCAACCAGCCGTTCGCGGTGACCAACAGGGTCGGCCAGTACGACGTCGTTTGCAGCGTCAAGGGCGGCGGCCTCTCGGGACAGGCCGGCGCCTTGCGCCATGGCATCAGCCGCGCGCTGACGTTCTTCGAGCCGGAGCTGCGCTCGACCCTGAAGAGTGGCGGCTTCCTGACCCGCGACGCCCGCGTCGTGGAGCGCAAGAAGTACGGCAAGCGCAAGGCGCGACGAAGCTTCCAGTTCTCGAAACGCTGATCCCGCGACGGATCGCACCGCCAGAGATGCGGGCGTCCCTTGGGGGACGCCCGTTTTGTTTTGTGCGATGAGCGCATAGAGTTTCATTGGAGTACCGAACCATGACCAGAACCGAGAACATGATCCGGGCCGCCGTCATCGGTGCCAGTGGCTACACCGGCGCCGAGCTCGTGCGGATTCTGAGCGTGCATCCGACCGTGCAGATCGCCGCGATGACCGCCGATCGCAAGGCCGGCCAGGCGCTCGGCGACGTGTTTCCTCACCTTGCCACGGCGGCCGACGGACTGGGGCTGCCGCCGCTCGTTTCGCTCGACGAGGTTCAATGGGACGGCATCGACGTCGCGTTCTGCGGCCTGCCTCACGGCACCACCCAGGAGGTCGTGGCGGCGCTTCCCGAACGCCTCAAGGTCGTCGATCTTTCCGCCGACTTCCGCCTTTCCGACACGGCGCTCTACGCCCAATGGTACGGGCACGAACATCGGGCTCCAGCCCTTCAGACCGAGGCCGTGTACGGGCTTACCGAGCTGGTCCGTGACGCCATCGCCGAGGCCCGTCTGGTGGCCTGTCCTGGTTGCTATCCGACCTCCGCACAGTTGCCGCTGGTGCCGCTGATCGAGGCCGGAGTCATCGACGCCGACGACATCATCGTCGACGCCAAGTCGGGAGTCAGCGGCGCTGGACGTGCGGCCAAGGAAGCTTCGCTGTTTGCCGAGGTGGCCGAGGGTGTGCATGCCTATGGTGTCGCCAAACACCGCCACGCGCCGGAGATCGAGCAAGGCCTCTCGTTCGCGGCAAAACGGCCGGTGACCGTGAACTTCACCCCGCACCTGATGCCGATGAACCGGGGCATCCTCGCGACCATCTACGTTCGGTTGGCCGGCGGCGCCCGGGCGGCGGATGCCCGCGCCGCGTTGGCCGGGCGCTACGATGGCGAGCCGTTCGTGCGGGTCGTGCCCGAGGGCGTGGTGCCGGCGACCCGCCACGTGCGCGGCTCCAACCACTGCCTGATCGGCGTGTTCGACGACCGCCTGCCGGGGCGCGCCATCGTGCTCTCGGTGATCGACAATCTGGTCAAGGGGGCGTCGGGCCAAGCGGTGCAGAACATGAACGTCGGCTTCGGGCTCGACGAAACCGCCGGCCTCGAACAGCAGCCCCTGTTTCCGTAGGACGCTTCAGGCGTTTTTGCGTCGAGCCGGGATCACGTGCAATTCGGCAGCGGACAATTCGAGTCGGCGAACGGGTCCTTCCGCGGTATCAGCTGCCACATGGTCGACGCGATCATGCGGCGGATCCACGAACTGTCCACCGATCGCACCCGTGGCGTGGCCGCGTAGACCTCGGACTGCAACTCGTCCCCGGCGCAGAATGCGGTCAGCAGGACCAGTCGGTCCCTCGATGCGGTCGCCGGATCGGGTGCGCCCGGTTCTAGGCACAGCCGCGAAGAATTCATCGTCGGCGGCGGATCGAACATCATCACCACCCGGAAAAGGGGGCGGGCGTTTTCGGATGGGCGGGTCGTGAAGTTGGTCGGCGGCCCGTGATGATTGCCCTGCATGGCGTCGGTGATCGTGGACTCGACAGTCGCTTTCTCTGTGTCGAAGGGATTGCCGATGATCACCGTGGTCATGTCGCGATCCGCGGCGGCATACGTGAACTTGCTGAGAACGCCGGCGTGGTGAACGTGGTCCTGGGTCACCAGCGTCGACGCGCATCCCGACGCCACAAGCAACGCCGCACCTGCAAAGATCCTGGCTGCGTGTCTCATGGAGTCTAAGGTGGTCATTTGGACGGCACCTTGCAACATCCGGCGTGCGCGAAGACTCACACGTCGATGTCGTCGACGAAGCGGGCGTGTTCCTGGATGAAGGCGAACCGCGACTCCGCCCGCCGTCCCATCAACGCCTCAACCAAGCGCGCGGTTTCGTCGGTGTCTCTGAGTTCCGGGGGCTGATGGCCGTTGGCAAGGCAGACCCTTTGCAACGTCCGCGTCTCGGGAGCCATGGTCGTCGCCTTGAGTTGCGTTGCCGGCATTTCTCCCAGGCCCTTGAACCGGCTGATCTCGACCTTGGCGCGGCCATTGAATTCGCTTGCCAGCAGTTCGTCGCGGTGGGCGTCGTCACGGGCATAGACCGTCCTGCCGCCTTGCGAGAGCCGATAGAGGGGAGGCATCGCCAGATAAAGATGACCTTTTTCAACGAGTTTCGGGATTTCCTTAAAGAAAAAAGTCATTAGGAGCGCGGCGATGTGCGCGCCGTCGACGTCGGCGTCGGTCATGATGACGATCTTTTCGTAGCGCAACGCCTCGGCACTGAACCGATCGCCGCGGCCGCAGCCCAGGGCTTCGACAAGATCGTTCAGTTCCTGATTGCCCCGCGACTTGTCGGCCGAGGCACTGGCGACGTTGAGGATTTTGCCCCTGAGTGGCAGCACCGCCTGAGTCATGCGGTCCCGGGCCTGCTTGGCGGAGCCGCCAGCCGAGTCGCCCTCGACCAGGAACAACTCGGTCCCCTCGGCGGTATCACGGACGCAGTCGGTGAGTTTGCCGGGAAGGCGCAGTTTGCGTGTCGCCGTCTGACGCTTGGTCTGCTTTTCCTGGCGCCGGCGCAAACGGGCCTCGGCCCGCTCGACCACGCGGTCGAGCAGCACCCGCGCCGTCTCCGGGGCGCCCGACAGCCAGTGATCGAAGTGATCGCGGACGACGCCCTCGACCAGACGCGCAGCCTCAGGTGTGGTCAGCCGCTCCTTCGTCTGTCCCTGGAACTGGGGATCACGGATGAACACCGACAGCATCACCGATGCGCCGCCGACGACATCGTCCGCGGTGATCCGGCCGGCACCACGGTGCTTGATCAACTCGCCGTGGGCCTTGAGGGCCCGCGCCAGTGCCGTCCGCAGGCCGGCTTCGTGGTTTCCTCCCTGTGGCGTAGGCACCGTGTTGCAATAGGAGCGGAAGAAGGCGTCGTCTTCATCCGCCGGCCACGCCACCGCCCACTCGACCCGGCCGCCGCCGCCATTGAGGTTGGCCTCGCCAGCGAAGGGGTCGGGCGTCAGGCACGGACGCCCGCTTAGCGCCGACGTCAGGTAGTCCGACAGGCCACCGGGGAAGCGTAGGATCTCACTCACCGGGACCGCGTCGCCCTCGGCGATCAGCGATGGATCGCAACTCCAGCGGATTTCGACGCCACGGAACAGGTAAGCCTTCGACCGTGACATACGGTAGAGCACGCCGGGCCTGAACCGCGCCTTTTCGCCGAAGATTTGCGGGTCGGGATGGAACGCAACTGTCGTACCGCGCCGGTTTTGCACCGGGCCGGCGTTCTTCAGCGGACCCGTCGGCTTGCCGCGGACGTAAGCCTGGGTCCAAAGCGTCCGGTCGCGGGCGACCTCGACGCTCAGCCGCTCGGCCAGCGCGTTGACCACTGAGAGACCGACGCCGTGAAGGCCGCCTGAGGTATGGTAGACCTTGCCGCCGAACTTTCCGCCAGAGTGCAGCGTCGTCAGAATCACTTCGAGTGCCGAGGTCTTCTTGAATTTCGGATGGCGGTCGATGGGGATGCCGCGGCCGTTGTCCGAGACGGTGACCGTGCCGTCGGCGCTGAGCGTCAGGTCGATGCGGCTGGCGTGGCCGGCCACCGCTTCGTCCATGGCGTTGTCGAGCAGTTCGGCGACTAGGTGGTGCAGCGCGCGTTCGTCGGTGCCGCCGATGTACATCGCCGGCCGACGGCGTACCGGTTCCAATCCCTCCAGGACCTCGATGTCCTTGGCCGAGTAGTCCTTGCGCGTTGCCTCGTCGCGGAACAGATCATCCATCGCCGGCAGCCTATGAACAGGTATTCCGACGGTCAAGCATGATACAGTAGCCTCGACGTCTCCGACATCAAGATATTGTGCATCGAGAGGATCGCCATATGACCGCCCTGTCTCTGGATCTTCCCACGTTCGCCGCCATCCGCACGCTTGCGATGCCAGCGGACGCCAATCCCAACGGCGATATCTTCGGCGGTTGGTTGATGTCGCAAATGGACATTGCCGGGGGCATTACCGCCGAGATGCGCGCCCGCAGCCGGGTTGCCACCGTCGCTGTCAAGGGTATGGAGTTCCACGTCCCCGTCGCCGTTGGCGACATCGTCTCGTGCTACGCTGACATCCAAAACGTGGGCAACAGCTCGATTACGATCCTCGTCGAGGTGTGGGTCCTGCGCCGGCGCGACATCCGCAACCCCATCAGGGCGACAGAAGGCATCTTCACTTATGTTGCCATCGACGGCGACGGCAACAAGAGGCCGATACCGCCGGAATAACCCCCATTGCCGGTGTCACAGGACGACGAGACAGGCGTAGATCCCGGCCAGCAGCGTGAAGAGGGCGGCGTTCGGCGGCAACGTCGCGGCAAAAGTCATGGTTGGCCTCGCTCGGCGATCGTTGAGGAAAAAGAACAAATAAAGAACATTTCTCGCTTGCGCAAGAGAAATCCTGATTTTTCGTTTCGGCGTCTCGGCTGTCCGTCCACCCGTCCCACGGCGCTCCGGCAGGGTGGCATGGTCGCTTCGATGCGTGTAAGGTTTTGAAACGACACGGCTCGCCCGGTATCGGACCCCTAAGCCGCGGCATCGAATTCGACCTCGACGAAGGCGAGACCGACGACCTCATCGACAGCATCCGTCGCGTTCACGGGCCTGCGGATGACGAGTTCTAGGCACCGGTCTTGGGGCCCACGGATGCGGCGTGACCGGACGGTCCTGTGGGCCTTCATGTCCCTCCTGGTTCTGACGAGCCTACCGGCGGCCGGCGGCGAGGCCGATGTCGTCGCCGTCGACGTGAAGCGCGAGCGGGCCGGCACGTACCGATTCGACGTTACTGTTCGCCACGCCGATGACGGTTGGAAGCACTACGCTGATCGATGGGACGTGCTAGCCCCGGATGGCACGATCCTGGGCACGCGCGTCCTGCTGCATCCCCACGTCAACGAACAGCCGTTCAAGCGTTCACTGAGCGGCGTTGCCATCCCCGACGGGATCCGCCAGGTCACCATCCGCGCCGGCGACAGCAAGCACGGGTACGGCGGCGCGGCCGTCGATGTGGCCGTTCCCGGTCGTTAGCGTTCAGAAGCAGCCGGCGATAAAGTTCGCCGCGTCGACGAACACGACGACGAAGGCGTTGTGCGTCCTGTCGGCAATGTCGAGACCGGCCGCCCGGATGTCGGGGACCAGAAAGAATGGCCAACGCCAGAGCTCCGAGACACGCCAGGATGGCGACGCGGCGGCTCATTGCGCCGTCGGTCCGGCATAGCGGCGGGCCGTCTCCGAGATGTCGTACGCCAGATCGGCGTGGGCCTCCGACGAAAAGGCGGTGCTGATGGCGCCGGCCAGTTCGGGCATCAGCCGCAGATCTTTCGGTTTCGGGTCCATAGGATTCGTCCGCACCTTCGATGCTAGATCGACCATCGATTGGCAAAGATCGCCGACGTGAGAGAATCGGGTTCCCTCGAGCCGTCGCGAGATATCCTGGGCGACGCTCAACAGACGGTCCAACGCGGGAATAATCGTGTCGTCGGTTTCTCCGGCCTGATACTTCGGCACGAGCTGATCGACCAGATAGACGATCTGTCGCGCATGGCGCAGCATCTTCTCCTCGTTGACCAGCATGCGTGCCGCGTCGATCTGCTTTTGCAAGTCGCTGACCGATTGGCCCGACGTCTTGGCGCTGAGCGGATTGGGGACTTCGATCAGCGGGATCGCTTCATCGTCCGGCCGCAGCGTGTCGCGGCGGTTGGGGCCGATGTAGTCGCTGGTCACGACAAACCTCTTGCGCGCCCGGGTCAAGCGCGTGACCCGATCGATCAGAATGGCCGGCGAGATCGGTTTGGCGATCAGGTCGTCAGCACCCGAATCGATGATTCGCGCGATAACGTCCGGCGTCGGCGATGCCGCCAAGGCGATGAGGACGATGAACGGGTTGTCGCCGATCCGGTTGTGCCGGACATCGTAGATCATCGCGCTCACGTCGCCCTCGGGGAGCGCGCAATCGCAGACCACGAGATCGACTTCGTTCTGTTCGACGGCCGTATGTAGCGTCGGCAGCCGGCTGGCGTCGCGGATGTTGCGAAAACCGTGGGCGAACAGCGCCGTCTTGATGCCCTGCCGGACGGCGCTGTTGGTGTCGCCGATGATCATCCGGATGTTGTCGTAGGAGGTGCCACTCATTGAGTACTTGATCCGAGGCGGGCAGGGGTTTGCGGACGGGATTCGAAAAAGCTCAAGAAATACAAACGTATCACGAATTCATTGTCGCGGTCACCGTATCTCGGGGCCTCGCCGACATAAGCGTTGTCGTCGCGGTCGAATCGTCCTAAACACCCCCGTCCGCCGTTGCCTGTGGCCGCGCGCGGCCACCGCCAGCGAAGAGGGAGACCGAAGCATGATCGTCGAAAAGGTGCTGGACGCCAAGGGTTCCGAGGTTCTGACCGTCGGTCCCGACGATGCGGTCGTGGCCATTGCCAAGCTCTTCGAGAAGAAACGGCGCGGCCTGGCCGCGGTCTGTGGCGCCGATGGCGAGGTGATGGGCGTGGTCTCGTTGGGCGATATCGTGCACGCGGTTGGGCTTGACGAGGCCGAGGCCTTGTCGCTGCCGGCGCGCAAGGTGATGACCAGCGATGTTGCCTCGTGCGCCCCGGGCGACGACATCGAAACGGCGCTCGACAAGATGAAGACTCTCGACATCCGGCATTTGCCGGTGGTCGAGAACGGGCGGCTCAAGGGCGTGATCGAGCAGCGCGACGCCCTCGAGGTGCTGTTCGAGGAAGCGGCGCTCGATTTCGCCCAGTTGCGCAGCTACGTGTTCAAGACCGGCGGACAGTTCTGATCGGCCGAATGACCTTGGCCTAAGGATGCGGCTGCGCCACCTGCGGCGCCGTCAGTCGCAGGAGACCGCGGAACGGCAGCAAAAGCGCCAGGGCCATCGCCATCTTCACGCCCAAGTCGCCGATCGCCCAGGTGACCCACGGCAGGCCCGTGGCGGCGAAGGCAATCGAGAAGAACAGCGCCGTGTCGATCACCGATCCGATCATCGACGAGATCAGCGGCGGCATCCACCAGACCCGCCGGCGCAGGCGGTCGAAGATGGCGACGTCGAGAAGCTGAGCGACGAGGAGCGCGGTGCCCGAAGCCAGGGCGATACGCGGAGTCGCAAGCGCCATCGACAGGATCACCGCGGCGGCGAACCCGGTATAAACGACCCGCCGGGCTGAAGCCGTGCCGAGCCGGCGGTTCGTCAGGTCGGTGACCAGAAACGAGACCGGATAGGTGAAGGCTCCCCAGGTGAGCCAGTCGTTGATGGCGATCTGCACCAGCACGTTCGACGCGGTGACGACCAACGCCATCGCCGCGACGAAGATCACAAATGCCATCAGCGTGTTTCGGTTCCGATCCATACAGATCTCAGCTCACCGTTCGGGTTCGCGCGCGGCGCACTCATAGACCCTTTGAGCGCCAATTGCCATGAAAACGGCGTCTTGTCCGCAACGGGGCCTGAGGCGAAGGGGCGGTTCAGGATAGATTTCGTCCAAAATCACATGAGAAAAACGTATTTGAAGTCGATTGTACGGTGAACTATGATATAAACGTCAGATAATCACTCTATTTCTGATGTTAAATCTCGCCGGTCAGTGATCCGGTGGAGGGATCGGGAAGGGCACCACGAACTATGCGCTATTTCCCGGCGTTCATCGAGTTGCGCCGCCGGCCGGCCCTTGTCGTCGTCGGCGGCGACGCGGCTGCGCGCAAGGCCGAGCTTCTGGTGCGGGCCGGGGCCAATGTCGCCGTCGCTGCCGAGGAACCCGGCGCGGATCTTCGAGCGCTCGCCGAGTCTGGCCGCGTCACCTTGATCGAACGGACATTCCGTGCAGCCGACCTCGCTGGCTGCACCGTGATCATCGCGGCGACCGGCGATGAGCACGCCGACACCGCCGTGTCGGAAGCGGCACGCGGCGCCGGCATCCCGGTCAACGTCGCCGACGCTCCGGCGCTCTCCACGTTCATCGTCCCGGCGATCGTCGATCGCGACCCGCTGACCGTGGCGATTTCAAGCGGCGGTGCGTCGCCTGTGCTGGCGCGCGTGGTGCGGGCACGGGTCGAGGCCCTGCTACCCACCGGCCTTGGCCGGCTCGCCCGGTTCGCCGAAGGCTTCCGTCGTGCGGTCCGAGGGACGATCGCCGACGGTCTCGAGCGGCGCCGGTTCTGGGAACGGTTCTTCGCCGGTCCGGTGGCCGAGGCCGTGCTGGCGGGTGACGAGCGGTGGGCGCGGGAGCGGATGCTCAAGGACGTCAACGCGCCGGTAGCGGAGCGCGCTCCGGAGGGTATCGTTCATCTGGTCGGCGCCGGCCCCGGGGACCCCGATCTCCTGACACTGCGTGCGCATCGGCTTTTGCAGGACGCCGACGTGATCGTCTACGACCGGCTGGTAGCCCCGGAGTTGCTCGACTACGCCCGGCGCGACGCCGAGCGGATCTACGTCGGCAAGGCGCGCGGTGTCCACGTCCGCAGCCAGGATGAGATCAACGCGGCCTTGGAGGAACATGCCCGCGCGGGTCGTCGCGTGGTCCGGCTCAAGGGCGGCGATCCCTTCGTCTTCGGCCGCGGTGGCGAAGAGCGGGATCATCTCACCCGTGCCGGCATCCGCGCCGAGGTCGTTCCCGGTATCACCGCGGCGACCGGATGCGCTGCGGCGGCTGGCATCCCGCTGACCGATCGCGACCTTGCCCACGGCGTGTCGATTGTCACTGGCCAGGGACGGGACGGCGAAGCCGACGTCGATTGGGCGGCGCTGGCGCGGAGCGGCCAGACCATCGTCGTCTACATGGGGGCGAAGTCGGCGGACAGGATCGCCGGGCGCCTCATCGAGAGCGGGCTCTCGGCCGCGACGCGAGCGGCGGTCATCGAGAACGGAACTCGCGCGGACCAGCGAATTGAGACTGGACGCGTCGCCGATCTCGGAGCCCTGGCGGCGCGCTTTAACGGCCATGGTCCGCTGCTGATCGTCATTGGCGACGTGGTGCGCCGGGCCGATGCCTGGTCGGAAACCACGGCGCCCTTGCGGGCCGCTGCCGGCTGACCGGCGAGGAGAGAAAACGATGGCCCTTCAGGTTGTGACCGCCAACAGGCTGCTCGACGGACCTGTCGTCTATCTGGGCGAGGGCGGTTGGTCGGAGCGCATCGACGACGGCCGTGTCGCCGAGGACAAGGACGCGGGCGAGGCGTTGCTCGCCGAGGCCCGGCGCTGGGTCGAAGACCGGGTGGTCGTCGCCCCGTATCTGATCGATGTCGCGCAAGAGGGCGGTACCCTCCGCGCGACCCGCTACCGCGAGGCCGTCCGCTCTCGCGGTCCCACCGTGCGTACCGACCTTGGCAAGCAGGCGAGCTAGGAGCACGCACCATGTACCGCTACGACGAATTCGACCGGGCGTTGGTCGACCAGCGGGTCGAGCAGTTCCGCGGCCAGGTCGCGCGCCGCCTTTCCGGCGAGCTGACCGAGGACGAGTTCAAGCCGCTGCGGCTGATGAACGGGCTCTATCTGCAGCTCCACGCCTACATGATGCGGGTCGCCATACCCTACGGCACGCTGTCATCGCGGCAGATGCGCCAGCTCGCCCACGTGGCGCGGCGCTATGACAAGGGCTACGGCCATTTCACCACCCGCCAGAACATCCAGTACAACTGGCCGAAGCTGGCCGAGGTGCCCGACATGCTCGCCGATCTGGCCGAGGTCGAGATGCACGGCATCCAGACCAGCGGCAACTGTATCCGCAACGTCACCGCCGACCAGTATGCCGGCGCCGCCGGCGATGAGATCGAAGATCCCCGCGTCTACGCCGAGATCATCCGCCAGTGGTCGACGCTGCACCCCGAGTTCTCGTTTCTGCCGCGCAAGTTCAAGGTCGCGGTGACCGGCTCGCCCAACGACCGGGCCGCCGTCGCCGTGCACGACATCGGCATCCGCATGATCCGCAACGATTCCGGCGAGCCTGGGTTCGAGATTCTAGTTGGTGGCGGGCAAGGGCGGACGCCGATGATCGCGCCGACGATCCGAAAGTTTCTGCCCAAGGAGCACCTGCTGTCCTATCTGGAAGCGATCATGCGCGTCTACAACCAGCTCGGCCGGCGCGACAACATCTTCAAAGCACGCATCAAGATTCTCGTCCATGCCGTTGGCGTGGAGGAATTTACCCGGATGGTCGAGGAGGAGTGGACGCACCTGAAGGGCGGCCCCGTCGACCTGCCGCCGGGCGAGCTCGAGCGCATCCTTGCCTACTTCGCCCCGCCGCCCTTCGAAGATCTGGCGTCTGTCTCGCCGCACTTCGAAGAGAAGAAGGCCACCGATCCCGCGTTCGCTGCCTGGGCCGAGACCAACCTGTTCCCCCACCGGGTGCCGGGCTACAGCATCGTCAACCTGTCGCTGAAGCCGGTGGGCGGCGTGCCGGGCGATGCCAGCGCCGATCAGATGGACGCCGTCGCCGACCTCGCCGACCGCTACAGCTTCGGCGAGATCCGCGTCACCCACGAACAGAACCTGGTGTTCGCCCATGTCCGCCAGCAGGACCTCTACGAGCTGTGGCAGGCGCTGGTCCCGCTTGGCATGGCGACGGCCAACATCGGCCTGACCACCGACATCATCGCCTGCCCGGGGCTCGATTACTGCGACCTCGCCAACGCGCGGTCGATTCCCGTCGCCCAGCGCATTACCGAGCGCTTCGACGACATCGCCCGCATCCATGACATCGGCGAGCTGCGGCTCAAGATTTCGGGCTGCATCAACGCCTGCGGCCACCACCATGTTGGACACATCGGCATCCTCGGCGTCGACAAGAAGGGCGAGGAGTTCTACCAGATCACCCTCGGCGGCGACGCCACCGAGACCGCTGCGCTGGGCGAACTGATCGGCCCGGCATTCTCGTCCGATGATGTCGTCGATGCCGTCGAGACCATCGTCGAAACCTACGTCGACGTGCGCGCCAACGGCGAACGGTTCCTCGACACCTACCGACGCGTCGGCGCCGATCCGTTCAAGGAGAAGCTCTATGCCGCTCATTAAAGACGGTCGGGCCGCCACCGACCCGTGGACGGACGTCGGCCTGGAAGAGCCATTACTCGGGTCGGGGCCGGTGATCGTTCCCCTGGCCCGCTGGCGGGAAGACCGCGACGCCTTGCTGGCGCGGGGAGGGGCCCTCGGTGTCCGCCTCGCCAGCAGCGAGCTGATCGACGAGGTCGCCGACGACCTCGGCCATCTTGATCTCGTCGCCCTGGAGTTCCCGCATTTCAAGGATGGCCGGCACTATTCGACCGCGCGGCTTCTGCGCGAACGTCACGGGTTCCCCGGCGAGGTCCGCGCCGTCGGCAATGTTCTTCGCGACCAGTTTCTGTTCATGCACCGGTGCGGGTTCGATGCCTATGAGGTCGCCGACGATGCCGCCGTCGAAGCGTGGTCCGACGCGATCCGCGAGTACAGCGTCTGGTATCAGCCGACGGCCGACGGGCGGCCGTGGATTCCGGCGACGCGCCATCAGCGAAGGGCGGCGGAATGACCTTTCAGGGAGCCGTCGCCCGGCCGGCTGAGGCCGAGGTCCTGCCGGAAACGGAGGCGCTGGCCGCCGCGCTGTCGGCGAAGTATGCGGGCGCCGACGCGCAAGCATTGCTCGCCGGCATCATCGGCGACGAGTTCGGCGGTCGCATCGCCCTGGTCTCCTCGTTCGGCGCCGAGGCGGCGGTGCTGCTGCACATGGTCGCCGGCATCGATCCGGCGACGCCGGTGGTCTTCCTCGATACCGGCAAGCTTTTCGGCGAGACGCTTCGATACCGCGATGAGCTGGTCGCACGCCTCGGCCTGACCCACGTGCGCTCGGTGCAGCCGGATCCCGAGCGTGTGAAGAACCTCGATGCCGAAGGCGTGCTCTGGTACGGCAACCCGGACATGTGCTGCCACATCCGCAAGGTGGAACCGCTGGCCCGCGCGCTTGCCGGGTTCGATGCGTCGATCACCGGGCGCAAGGGCTTCCACGGCGGCGAGCGCAGTGATCTCGCGCGCATCGAGGCCGCCGAGGAGGGGCGAATCAAGGTCAATCCGCTGGCCGACTGGAGCCGCGAGGACATCGAGGCCTATTTCAAGCAGCATGACTTGCCCCGCCACCCGCTTGAGGCCGACGGATTCCTGTCGATCGGCTGCATGCCGTGCACCGATCGGGTCGCGCCGGGCGAGGACATCCGCGCCGGCCGCTGGCGGGGCTCGGCCAAGAACGAGTGCGGCATCCACCTGCCGTCGGCCCGCTGGAGCGCCATCGGCGGGGACCTGTAGGAGCCATCGGCGTGCGCCTTTTGGCCGGGAGGTTGGTGCACCTCGCGGCGACAGGATAGACCGGCATTTTCTGTAGGGGCGGGTTTGAAACCCGCCCCTACGCCGTTGGGGGCTTACCGTTGCGTGAGTGGTTCGCGCCGACGCATGCGGCTGGGCAGCCCGAACAACACTTCCCCAACCAAAAAAGGCCCCGCCGAGGCGGGGCCTTTCGTCTTGGTCCGGAAACCGGGTTCAGGAAGAGTAGTACATCTCCCACTCGACCGGATGGGGGGTGTGTTCGAAGTTGTAGACCTCTTCCCACTTCAGCTCGATGTAGCCGTCGATGAGGTCGTCGGTGAACACCTCGCCCCGCTTGAGGAACTCGCGGTCGGCATCGAGCGAGTCGATGGCCTCGCGCAGCGAGCCGCAGACCGTCGGCACGCCTTCCAGCTCCTCCGGCGGCAGGTCGTAGAGGTTCTTGTCCATCGGATCGCCCGGATGGATCTTGTTCTGGATGCCGTCCAGGCCGGCCATCAGCATCGCCGCGAAGCCGAGATACGGATTGGCGGTCGGATCGGGGAAGCGGACCTCGACCCGCTTGCCCTTGGGGCTGGTGGCGAACGGGATGCGGCACGACGCCGAGCGGTTGCGCGCCGAGTAGGCCAGCAGCACCGGCGCCTCGAAGCCCGGGATCAGCCGCTTGTAGCTGTTGGTCGACGGGTTGGTGAAGGCGTTGATGGCCTTGGCGTGCTTGACGATGCCGCCGATGTAGTAGAGCGCCGTCTCCGAGAGGTCGGCGTAGCCGGAGCCGGCGAAGGTCGGCTTGCCGTCCTTCCAGATCGACTGGTGGGTGTGCATGCCAGAGCCGTTGTCGCCGGCCACCGGCTTCGGCATGAAGGTCGCCGACTTGCCGTAGGTCTGGGCGACCATCTGGACGCAGTACTTGTAGATCTGAACTTGGTCGGCGGCACGCACCAGCTCTTGGAAGGTCACGCCCAGTTCGTGCTGGCTCGGCGCCACCTCGTGGTGATGCTTGTCCATGCGCAGGCCCATTTCCTGCATCACGGTGACCATTTCGGCGCGCAGATCCTGAGCCGAGTCCACCGGCGGGACAGGGAAGTAGCCGCCCTTGACCGGCGGACGGTGGCCGGCATTGCCCTCGGGCAGGATGCAGCCGGTGACGTACGGACCCTCGTCGGAGCTGAACTCGTACAAGCACTTGTCCATCTGCACGCTGTAGCGCACGTCGTCGAAGACGAAGAACTCGGCCTCGGGACCGAAGTAGGCGGTGTCGCCGACACCGGTCGAGCCGAGGTAGGCCTCGACCTTCTTGGCCACCGAGCGCGGATCGCGGGCGTAGGGCTGGCCGGTCGACGGCTCCATGACGTCGCAGAACAGGATTAGCGTCGATTGGGCGTAGAACGGGTCCATCACCGCGGTCCCGGCATCGGGGATCAGCGCCATGTCGGATTCGTTGATCGCCTTCCAGCCGGCGATGGACGAGCCGTCGAACATGATGCCGTCGGCGAAGGCGTCCTCGTCGACGAACTCCGAAGTCATGGTCAGGTGCTGCCACTTGCCGCGCGGGTCGGTGAAGCGCAGGTCGACGTACTTGATGTCGTTCTCCTTGATCACCTTGAGCACGTCGGATGGCGTTTTGCAGTTGAGGGTCATAGTCCAGTGTTCCCTAATCGATTAGTGCTTGCAGGATTGTTTAAGACGGCTCGCGCCGAGACGGACGCCAAACGCGGACACGGCTTCAGATGGCCTCGGTGCCGCGCTCGCCGGTGCGGACGCGGACGGCCTCCTCGACCGCGGTGACGAAGATCTTGCCGTCGCCGATGCGCCCCGTTCGCGCCGCCGCCTGGATCGCCTCGATGGCGGTTTCCGCGATCCCGTCATCGACGACCAGCTCAATCTTCACCTTGGGCAGGAAGTCAACCACGTACTCAGCGCCGCGGTAAAGTTCGGTGTGACCTTTTTGACGGCCAAAGCCCTTGGCCTCGATGACGGTGATGCCTTGGAGCCCCACCTCCTGGAGGGCCTCCTTCACCTCATCGAGCTTGAAGGGCTTGATGATGGCCTCGATTTTTTTCATGCCTTGTCGCCTCTTGAGGTTGGTGTGTGAAGGGGCGCGGCGCGCCGTCGCGCCGCCCCCGCAGCCATCGTTCGAATCGTTGTGTGTGTTCTTTGCACCGCAATAAGCACGGCGCGTGCCAACCGCGAGCGGGGTGACGGGTGCGAAGGATTCCGGGGCCTCGGGAAGGCGCGGGCGCCTTTGCCTCGAAAACGGGCGGCCCGATTTGCCTAAAAAGCGGTCATTTGATGAAGGATCAGGCAGTTTCGGCGCGCGAGTAGGAGCGGACCAGCATTCCGCTTTGCCCGGCGCCGCGCTTTCGGCTACGTAGGGCGCCGTCATGAAGCCCGCCAATTCGGTCCTCTCCTCTTACGGCACCACCGTGTTCACGGTGATGAGCGCGCTTGCCCTTGAGCATGGCTCGATCAACCTCGGCCAGGGGTTCCCCGACGAGGAGGGACCGGAGGATATCCGCCGGGTCGCGGCGGAGACGGTGATGGCCGGGCCGAACCAGTACCCGCCGATGATGGGCATCCCCGAGTTGCGCCAAGCGGTGGCCACCCACAACAAGCGGTTCTACGGACTCGACGTGGACTGGCAGAGCGAGGTGATGGTCACCTCCGGCGCCACCGAGGCGCTGGCCGACTGCTTCCTCGGGCTGATCGAGCCGGGCGACGAGGTGGTGCTTGTCGAGCCGCTTTATGACTCCTATCTGCCCATGGTGCGCCGCGCCGGCGGTGTGCCGAAGCTGGTGCGGGTCGAACCGCCGGCGTGGGAAATGCCGAGGGCCGACCTGGAGCAGGCCTTCTCCGAGCGCACCAAGCTCCTGATTCTGAACTCGCCCCACAATCCGGCCGGCAAGGTGTTCGATGCCGAAGAACTGGCGTTCATCGCCGGCCTGCTCGAGCGTTATGACGCCTACGCCATCTGCGACGAGGTCTACGAGCATCTGGTGTTCGATGGCGCCGCGCACGTGCCGCTGATGACGCTGCCGGGGATGCGCGAACGGTGTCTGCGCATCGGCTCGGCCGGCAAGACCTTCTCGGCGACCGGCTGGAAGGTCGGCTACATCACCGCCGCGCCCGCACTCATGGCCGCCGTCGCCAAGGCCCACCAGTTCGTCACCTTCACCACCGCGCCCAACCTGCAGAAGGCGACGGCCTTCGGCCTCGGCAAGGAGGATGCCTACTTCGAAGGCCTCGCCGCCGACCAGCGGCAAAAGCGCGACCGGCTGGCGGCCGGCCTCGCCGCGGCGGGGTTCGAGGTGCTGCCGTCGGCCGGGACCTACTTCCTCTCCGTCGACATCCGCAGCGTCGGCTTCAACGGTGATGACGAAGCCTTCTGCCGCCACATCACTACTGAAGCGGGTGTTACCGCGGCGCCGGTCAGCGCCTTCTATCAAGAGGCCGGCATCGATCACTTCGCCCGCTTCTGCTTCTGCAAACAGGATTCGCTGCTCGACGAGGCCGCCCTGCGGCTGCAGCACCATTTTGCCGGCGCTTGACGGTCGTGGGGACGGGGCGCTACATCAGGGACCTTGCGGCGGGAGTAGCTTAGTTGGTTAGAGCACCTGGTTGTGGTCCAGGGGGTCGGGGGTTCGAATCCCCTCTCTCGCCCCAATCTCCGCCGGCCGTCTCGTGAAGATTCCGTGGCGATCGGGTAAGTCCATGCAATTCGGAGTGTGAGGGGCGGTTGCCGTCCGGCGGAACATTTTGACCGCCGACACCAACGCTCCTATCGTCGCTGACGGGGACCAACTTCCCGCGATGCCACGGCGAACCGAGGCTCGGGCAGCAGGGATGGCGTGGAGGGGAGGCCGGTGAGCGAGCACCCAGTCTCGCAGCCGGATAATCTTCGTGGCGGAGTTGCTCACCCCAAGTATCGCAGCCGAGATCATCGAACCAAAAGCACCTCGAACGGTCCCCATGCATAGGGAGGCGGGATCCGAGCCACCGGCTCGGACGGAGCGTGAGGACCGTAGCGGGGAACGGTTGCTGTCGAACGGCGGAGCAAGGCCGATGTTGACTCGACAAATGGGCGCCGACGCCCTCGGGGTTCCCTCTTCTGAGCCTCACAAGTCGGACATGTTTGCCGCTCTGGGTGACGGGGGCGGACTCCCCCTGTGGTTGCGCATCGCGGTATTGGTTCTGTGTGCCTCGCATTTGATCGGCATCGTCGTCGGTCTCATGAAGGGCGGCAGCTTTCTCTGGATTGCGGCATTTGGCGCGGCGATGATCGGCGCGCTTGCGCTTTTGGCGGCGCAGCGCGCGATGAGTTCCCGGCCCGACTGAATAAGGCGCCAGTCGAACGCCATCCGATCGGATCATTGAGCGCGTCGAACGCCCACGGCGTGCGTTGGCACTGCTGGCGTCAATGGGGCTGGCGAGCGCCGACTCGCATCCCGTAAGCGAATTGGAGCCGGTTCCGATCTGCGCAATACGGGATCCCGGGGCGGATGGCGACACGTTGTCTGGAAGCCGTTGCAAAAATGACGCGGCTCACCCACGTTGGCTTCTTTACCCATAATAAATTAAAGAAAAAAATGCAAGACCCAAGACTCGAGTTTGGCATCGTGACAATGTCAGACGGCCGCAACCGTGCTGATGGGCCCGGATCCGATTGACAAGGAATTTCAACAGGACCATTTAGCGCCGGACGACGGGGGAGGTCGTTTCGACCCGTGACACCTGTGTCGATGGAAAGCGGCACCGGGTGTCGAATTGGAGATAGGACCAATGACGACCATGACCACGTTGACGATGGGCTCCGATGCCCTCGAGGGCTTGTTCTTCGCCATCACGCCCGATCCGGATTTTTTAAGCGGATCCGGCCGCGCCCATGTTTCAGCCGATACCGCCACTCGCGGCACGGCAAACCTCGGGCAGGCCGACGACCAGGCCGATGATATTCCCTTCCTGCCGCTCCACGATCGCTGGAGCTTTTAGGGCCGTTTCGAAGACCGTGTCCCAAGACCGGTGGTCGGCGTCGCGTCGTGAGCGGTGCCGATCCCGGACCGGGCGGCCCGGTCGGGCGATTCGCCCTCAATGGCCAAAATAGTCAGAGATGAAACGCTGACATCGAGTATCGGCGGCGGGGCTGCCTGCGCGGCATGAGCATGGGGCGCACAGGATCGAGCGCCCGCGACCAACCATCATGGCGAAATGCGGGGAAAGCTTGGCGCAGACGACCCCCAATGGAATCGGGACTCCTATCCTGGGTTTGGCAGTTGCGGCGCCATCCTTGCGCCGACCAGGGTAGCCGGGTCGGTGGGACTGCGGGCACCCGGGCTTGCCGTAGTTCCACCACGTTCTTTACGGATACTCGGTCCGCCGTGTTGGCGAGAAGCGAATAGTTGCCCTCTGCCTCTGCGTCCCGGTGCATGACTGGCCCATGCCAACCGTCGACCCGCGTCACCAGAACCCGGTACCCGCCGCCTGCTGGTTAAGCCTTTGTGGCATGCGGATACTGGCCGAAGAGTCGGGTTTTCAAAGCGCCGATCACACTGTATTCATTGGGGGCTTTCGATCGCGTCAATGGACGAGACGGTGCATTGAAAGCGGGTTCGATGGCCGAACGCGGTTTCCCGGGATTCAGGGGATATCCTTCCGAGGAGTCCTCCGCGGATCAGGTTCCGGGAAGGCCAGTGGCCCACTCAAAGAAAGCCCTGGGGACAAGGGGTAGGGAGGACTGACGGTGCGCGGTGTGCCCGGTCCTCTCTCGGTCGGTCTTGGAGACGGCGCAAAGGCATGGACGGTATGGCGACGAGCACCCACGAGACACCGGTGATCATCGGTATCGTCGGCAACTCCGCGGCGGGGAAGACCACCCTGGCGGCCGGGCTGGCCAAGGCCTTGGGCACCGATCGGACGGTCAATATCTGCATCGACGACTACCACCGGTATTCGCGCGCCGACCGGGCGCGGATCGGGATTTCGCCGCATAATCCGGACGGCAACTACATGGACATCCTCGAGCAGCACGTCGCCCTGCTGCGCGACGGGCAGCCGATCCTCAAGCCCATCTACAACCACAACGGTGGCGTCCTGGAGGCGCCTGAGTACGTGGAGCCGAAACCCTACATCATTCTCGAGGGGCTCCTCGGCTACGCGACACCGCGCTTGCGCGAGGCTTATGACGTCAAGCTCTACATGGAGCCGCAGGAAGAAGTGCAGCTGAAATGGAAGTTCCAGCGCGACACGGGTCCCGGCGGCTATCCGGTCGATCAGGTCATGGCGTCGCTCGAGCGGCTGAAGCGCGACAGCGCGCAGTTCGTCATTCCGCAGCGGACCTCCGCCGACATGGTGGTGCGGTTCTACGCTCCGGACGAACGGCCGGAGGAATCGGGGGTACACCTGAACGTCGCCCACATCTTGCGGCCGACGCTCCCCTACCTCGATCTCGCCCCGGTCCTCGAGGCCGGCGCCGACAAGGGCGTCGTTCTGGAACTGGCGCGCGACGTCGATGGCCGTCCGGTCGACGTGTTCGACGTTTCGGGCGGTGTCGACGCCGACAAGGCGGCGTCCCTGGAGGACTACCTGTGGGGGCTGGTCCCGGACTCGCCAGCCGACCGCCCGGCCATCGGCCGCTTCCGCGACGGCAAGGACGAGCCCCATGTCGGCCACGCGCTGGCGGTGACGCAACTGATGATCGCCCACTACGTGGTGAATGCCGCGGTCGGCCACCATGTCAGCTGAGGAGCCCGCGACGATGACGGTAGCCAAGACGAAAGCCGCCATGGAGACCGAAGCCCCTGTCGACGCCAGGTCGGCCGCCACCCACGAGGAGATGGTGAACGCCATCCGCATGCTGGCGGCCGACGCGGTACAGAAGGCCAAGTCCGGCCACCCCGGCATGCCGATGGGCATGGCCAACGCGGCGACGATTCTGTGGACCCGCTTTATGAAGTTCGATCCGACGGCGCCCGAGTGGGAGGACCGCGACCGGTTCATCCTCTCGGCCGGCCACGGCTCGATGCTGCTCTACTCGCTGCTCTACCTGACCGGTTACCCCGACCTGACCATCGACGAGATCGCGCGGTTCCGCCAGCTTCACTCGAAGACCCCTGGCCACCCGGAGTACGGTATTACCCGCGGTGTCGAAACCACCACCGGTCCGCTGGCCCAAGGGCTGGGCAACGCTGTCGGCATGGCCCTTGCCGAGCGGCTGCGCAACGACCGCTGGGGCGACGACATCGTCAATCACTACACCTACTGTGTCGTCGGCGACGGCTGCCTGATGGAGGGGTTGAGCCACGAGGCGATATCGCTGGCCGGGTTCCTCCGGCTGTTAAAGCTGATTGTGCTGTGGGACGACAACCGAATCTCCATCGACGGGCCGACCTCGCTGGCCACTGCCGACAACCAGCTCGCCCGCTTCGAGGGCAGCGGCTGGGATGCCCAGACCGTCGACGGTGACGACCCCGAAGCGGTCGCCGCGGCAATCCACAAGGCGCGGCTGTCGGACAAGCCGTCGCTGATCGAGTGCCGCACCGTCATCGGCAAGGGCGCGCCGACGAAGGCCGGAACCTCGGCGACCCACGGCGCACCCCTTGGCGAGGACGAGGTCGCCGGCGTGCGCGAGACCCTTGGCTGGCCGCATCCGCCGTTCATCGTACCGGACCACATCGTCGAGGCCTGGCGGGCCGCCGGGCAGCGATGCATCGGGGAACGCAAAGCCTGGGACCTGCGGTTCGCGGCTTTGCCTGAGGATCGCCAGGCCGAGTTCAAGCGCACCAGCGTCGGCAAGCTGGCGCCCGGTTGGCAGGCGCCGCTCAACGAGTTCAAGCGCAAGCTCGCCGACGAGCAGCCGAAATGGGCGACGCGCAAGGCTTCGGGCGAGGCCTTGGAAATCCTCACCGAGACCTTCCCCGAGATGATCGGCGGTTCGGCCGACCTCACCGAGTCGGTGTTCACCAAGACCAGCAACATGAAGGAGGTCGCACCGGGCGACTACAGCGGCCGCTACATCCACTACGGGGTCCGCGAGCACGCCATGGCGTCGATGATGAACGGCATGGCGCTGCACGGCGGGTTCATTCCGTACGGCGGCACGTTCCTGGTCTTCGCCGACTACATGCGCGGCGGCATGCGGATGTCGGCGCTGATGGAGCAGCGGGTGATCTACGTGCTGACCCACGATTCCATTGGCGTCGGCGAGGACGGGCCGACGCACCAGCCGTCGGAGACGGTCGCCGGCCTCAGGGTGATGCCGAACATGCTTGTGTTCCGCCCGGCGGATGCGGTCGAGACGTTCGAATGCTGGGTCATCGCGCTCACCGAGTACGACATGCCGTCGTGCCTTGTGCTCACCCGCCAGGCGGTGCCGGCGGTACGGGTCGAGCACGAAAGCGTCAACCTCTCGGCCCGCGGTGCCTACGTGCTGCGCGAGGCCGAAGGCGGAGAGCGGGTGATCACGCTGTTTGCCACTGGCTCCGAGGTCAACATCGCCGTTGCCGCCCGCGAGAAGTTGCAAGCGGATGGTATTCCCACGGCCGTGGTTTCGATGCCGTGCTGGGAGCTGTTCGATATCCAGCCCGAGAAGTATCGGCGCGAGGTGTTGGGGCCGGCGTGGCCGAACGGCGTGCGGGTTGCGGTCGAGGCGGCGATTTCTCCCGGCTGGGACAAGTACATCGGCGACAGCGGCGTGTTCGTCGGGCTCAAGGGCTTCGGCTTGTCGGCGCCCGGTGACGTGCTGTTCGAGCACTTCGGGCTCACGGCCGAGAACATCGTGCTGAAGGCGAAGGCAGCCAACACCGAGCGGCTGGCGCTGGAGGGGCGGCGCGGTGGCCGGTCCGGCATCGATGTTGTGTTGTAGGGTATTGGCGCGCGAACGGACCCGGCCGTGCCTGCCTCGGTAAAGATCGCGCCCTCGATCCTGTCGGCCGACTTCGCCCGTCTCGGCGAGGAGGTTCGGGCGATCGACGCAGCGGGGTGCGACTACGTACACATCGACGTGATGGACGGGCACTTCGTCCCCAACCTGACCGTCGGGCCGGGCGTGATCCGGGCCCTCCGGCCGCACTCGAACAAGCCCTTCGACGTACACCTGATGATCAATCCGGCTCAGCCGTATCTGGAGCAGTACGCCGAGGCCGGCGCCGACATCATCACCGTCCACGCCGAAGCCGACACCCATCTCGACCGCAGCCTGCAGGTGATCCGTGGGCTCGGTAAGAAGGCCGGCGTGTCGCTCAACCCGGGGACACCCGAATCCGCGATCGAGCACGTCCTCGACCGCGTCGATCTGGTGCTCGTGATGTCGGTCAATCCCGGTTTCGGCGGGCAGACGTTCATCGACGCGCAGGTGGAAAAGATCCGCCGCTTGCGCGGGATGATCGGCGACCGGCCGATCGAGCTGGAAGTGGACGGCGGAATCACCGGCGAAACGGCGCCCAAGGCCATTGCCGCCGGAGCCAACGTGCTGGTTGCCGGAAGCTGGGTGTTCGGGGGCGACTACGCTCAGAGGATCGACGCGCTGCGGCCCTGACGGCGCGCTACCCGCCCGGTCACTCTCCCGACGCCGCCTTTGACGTGGTGTCGCGGGCGACCAGTACCGGAGCTCGCTCTTTTTCGCGCAGGATGTCCATATCCTCGTAGGTGGCCGCGGCCACCTGCGGCTGAGCCTGCTCGTGCTCGGGGCGGCGGTCGGGCGGGGTTACGATGCCGCCCGAGATCACCATCTTGATCGCCTCCTCGACGGACATGCTCAAGGGGATCAGGTCCTTCTTCGGCACGAACAGCAGGAAGCCCGACGTCGGGTTCGGCGTGGTCGGCAGGAAGATGTTGATGGTTTCCTCGGCGGTCAGGTTCTGGACCTCGCCTTCCGTGCGCCCGGTGATGAAGGCGATCGCCCACAGCCCGCGCCGGGGGTACTCGACCAGTACCGCCTTGCGGAAGGCCGCCGACTGCTGGGCCAGCACCGTCTCGATGATCTGCTTGACCGCGCTGTAGACGCTGCGCACGACGGGCATGCGCGCCAGCAGCCCCTCGTAGAAGCGCATCACCAGGCGGCCGAAGAATCCGGCGGTCAGTGCGCCGATGAGAGTCAACGCGACGACGATGATCAATAGGCCGAGCCCGGGAAGACCGAACGGCAGGTAGGTCGTCGGGTTATAGGCCGCCGGAATCAGCGGGGTGACCCGGGCGTCGACGAAGGAGATGAACAGCCAGGCCAGGTAGAAGGTGATGGAAATCGGCGCTGTGATCAGAATGCCGGCAAAGAAATAGGCGCGCAGCTTCGGCCACAGGCCCATATGGCGCTCCGATTTCGCCCGTTTTCCGCCACCCGTCTCGGCGGGCGGCTCCGGATCGTCGGCCAGCGTATTCGGATCGTCGTTCACGGCCAGAGCATCGGTCAGGGCGCGGCCGAAAGCAACCGTTGGTTCATGGGCCAAAAAAAGGCCGCTGAAGTCTCGGCGGTCTCCATTGGACGCGGAGTCTGTCCTATAACGTCAAGCAACCGGGCGAATGCAAGGGAACCACGAGGCCGCTGGCGGACAATGACCCGCGAATACCCCGATCGCCCTTTTGTCGGCATCGGCGTCGTCGTCTGGCACGAGGGCCGCGTGCTGCTGGTCCGGCGCGCCCGCCCACCCCGCCAGGGCGAATGGAGCCTGCCGGGCGGCCTTCAGGAGCTGGGTGAGGGGGTGTTCGAGGCGGCGCGCCGCGAGGTCCGCGAGGAGACCGGACTCGACATCGACATCCTCGGCATCGCCGATGTCGTCGACCTCATCGAACGCGACAACCTTGGCCGGGTGCGATATCACTACACACTCATCGATGTCGCAGCGGCTGCAAAGACTCACGAGGCCGTTGCAGCGAGCGATGCGGCGGAGGTCGTGTGGGCGGATCCCGACTCTCTCGACGCATTCGGCCTGTGGCAGGAGACGGTCAGAGTCATCAGGCGTTCTTACGACCTCTGGCGGGACCCCGCCGGCTCCTAGGGCTCTCCCTTGGTCGTGTCCGGCGGGATGACCGACCATGATTTCAGCATCTCGGTGGTAATGGGGCGGAAGTCGTCGAACTGGGGTGCGAGGGCGCGGTAGGACCAGACGTGGGCGATGTCGCCGTCGGGGCGCACCAGGATCACCGTGAGCTGTTTGTACACCTTGCCGCCGAACGCATAGCGCGCAAGGAACTGGTGGCCGTCGAGATCGAGTCCGTCGCGGCGATAGGTGACCGGTCCGTCTCCCATGTAGGTGACATCGCTGGCCTCGGCGCTGAGACGGGACTTGAGGTTTTCGGCGACGGCAACGGCGGGTCCGGTGCCGGGCTCACGAGCGATCGAACGGACGTTCTGAACGCTCACGGTGGCTTCGCCGTTGGGATCGACGCTTTCAAATAAGACCGCGTTGGACGACGGCAGTTTGCGCTTCCAATGGGCCGGGTATCCGATGGTGAAACCGAATCCCGGATCCTGGAAACGGATCGCCGCCATCTTCGAGTCGCCGGTGGGCGTCTTTCGAATGGGCGGAGCTTCCTCTTCTTCCGGAGACTGATCCGTCGGCGGTGGCGTCCGCGACGCCTTTAACGATGGGCGCGCGGTTGGCGGTTCGGCAGACCGGGGTGGCGGCGAGACGGACGGCGGTGCAGGTGCGGCAAGCGTATCGTCGGGCGCCGGGCGGAAACTGGCGAGCAGGTTCTCGAAGATCCCGACGAGAACGGCATAATCCTCCGGCTGTGCGAAGAACATGATTTCGAACGCGGCGCGGCGTCCGCGCGCGACCAGGGTTCTGACGCGGCCGGTCGCACCTTCGTATTCGGCTGCGTAGGCGGGGAGACCGGCCAGCGTCGTCGGGGCGCCGGCTGTCTTTCGGGTCCAGGACTTTCCCTCACCCAGGTAACGGTCCTCGACGCGCGCAACGAGACGGTCGATGGTGTCGTCGGTCGCGGCGGCGGAGGCGCGAAGGCTCACGATGAAACCGGCCCACGAGTGGATCACCAGTTCGTCGGCATCCGGGGGCGAGGCAAGCCGCGCGCCAGCCGGGATTGAGATGGTGTACCGATAGCGTGGATGCTCGAAGGGTTCGGCGCGGGCCGGGCCCACCGTCGCAACGACTGCAACCACGAGCCACAATACGCCTGCCAGGTTGCTTCTCATGGCCGTTCCCTCGTGGATCCCGGCGGAGACCCTAGAGCGTTTTCCGACCGTGCGGAACCGTCGTAATGGCTGCACCCGGTCGACCTATGGTCCGGCGCCGTCGCCGCGAATTGGGCAGCGTCCGCGTCGGCCCCCGTGCTATGCTCCGCGACATGACGACAACCGCGTTGATCTCCATCCACTGTCCGGACCGCGTCGGTTTGATCGCGGCGATCACCGGGCGCCTTTTCGATCTCGGATGCAACCTGACGGACACGACGTTCGCTGTCCTTGGCAGTGGCGCCGAGTTCACCGCGGTGGTCGAAGTGCCCGAATCGGTGGCACTCGGGGTCATCGAGTCGGAACTCGCCGAGCTGCCGGAACTGGTTGCCGGTCGCGTTCGGGTCGCCCCGTTCACCCTTGAACCCACACACGGTCCGTCCGGGCATGTGACTCACCGGATTACGGTGTCGGGCGGAGACAGGCCCGGGCTGGTGGCCCGGCTCAGCGAGGTGTTCGGTGAATTCGGCGCCAACATCGTCCGGCTCAACGCCGAGAAGATTCCGGGCAAGGCCGGCTTCGAGTATGCCGTGATCGTCTCGGTGTCGATCCCGGCTGACAGCGCCCGCGTTTGCCTGGCGACGGTTGCCAATACCGCCGGCAGGCTCGGGCTTTCGTGCGATTGGGAAGAACTCTAACAAAGTCCGAGATGTGTCATGGGCCGGGGTTTGCTGATCGCTCTCCTCGTCGTCATCATTGGGGCCTTGATCGCGATTCCGTTGATCATCGTCCGCCGCACGGGATCGCGCCAATCGGGGGCTCCCGCGTCGACACGGGAGGCGCCGTCGCGTCCGTCGGCACCGGCTGCGATACCCGCGGCCACGCCGGTTCCGAAACCGCTGCCGAGACCCGACGAGGAACCGGCGACGGACAATCTGAAAGGCGTACAGGGGCAGGTGAGCGCGTCGGCGTTGCGCACCATTCGCGACCGAGTCGAGGCAAATCCGGCGGAGGCCGCGCGGGTCGTGCGCCGATGGCTCAACGAGGATCGTTGACGTCGGCGAACCGTGACGCGTTGTCTTTCAGAAACCGGGTCGCGCGGTCGGCCGGCAGCGGCGGACTGAACACGTACCCCTGAATCTCGTCGCAGTGATACTCGGCGAGGAGGTCGCATTGTTCGCTGGTTTCCACGCCCTCGGCGACGACCCGGCGATTGAGCGTGTGACCCATGGTAATGATCGTGCGAATGATCTCGGCGTCGTCGGCGTTCGTGGTGATATCGGCGACGAAGGACCGGTCGATCTTGATGGTATCGATGGGAAATCTCTTCAGATAGCTCAGCGACGAGTATCCGGTGCCGAAATCGTCCATGGCGACGTGGATGCCGATATCGTGCAGATCCGTCAAAGCGACGACAGCGCTCTCGGCGTCCGACATCAGCATGCTCTCGGTGATTTCGATCTCCAGGCCGCCCGGATCGACGCCTGATTCCCGCAGCACCTGCTTCACCATATCGACGAACCGCGGTTCACGGAGCTGCCGCGCCGAGAGATTGACCGCGACCCGCACCCCCGGGAAGCCGCCCTCGGCCCAGGCCCGGTGCTGCTCGCACGCCGTTCGCAGCGCCCACTCGCCAACCTCGACGACCAAGCCGCTCTCCTCCATCACAGGGATGAATCGCGCCGGCGACACCATGCCGAGGGTTTCGTTGTTCCACCGCATCAGCGCCTCGACGCCGGTGATGCGTCCGGTGGCGATTTCCAGCTTTGGCTGGTAGTGCAAGGAAAACTCGTTCCGTTCCAAGGCCTTGTTGAGGCCATTCTTGAGTGCCAGCCGCTCCTTGACCTCACGGTTGATATCGGTGGTGTAGAAGTGGAAGGTCGCCTTGCCATGTTCCTTCGCCCGATACATGGCAGCGTCGGCGTTGCGTAGCAGGTCGGTCGCGCGGCCGCCGTCGTCGGGGTAGAGGGTGATGCCGACGCTGCCCGAGACGAAGGAATCGTGGCCCTTGAGGTGAAAGGGTTCGTTCAGCGCGTCGATCAGCCTCTGGGCGATCAGCGGAATCGTCGATGGACCTTCGAGGTCGGGCACGATGACGGTGAACTCGTCGCCGCCGAAACGGGCGACGGTATCGCCGGGCCGCACACAATCGACCAGCCGCTCCGACGCCT
>Ga0056135_10000046_pt1 | contig 42622 bp, 39 predicted proteins | sample WorMetG1aBELIZE1_FD_67481 | JGI IMG/M metagenome (GOLD analysis project Ga0056135, IMG submission 67481) | Marine gutless worms symbiont microbial communities from Max Planck institute for Marine Microbiology, Germany - Inanidrilus... ...
GTCAGACCTTTACCTGATTTTAAATCAGCTAAGGCCTTGTCTATATCAAATTTTGCTTCCATGTCTGTCTCCTTAAATTATCATATTTTAAGTTTTGACACAGAATTATGAACACTACTCAGGCGGCTTGTTCTTGGGGCTCTTCTTCGTGTTCTTTTTTGGCAAACAGTTCGTGCTCCAGATATAAAAGTGCGGCCGCTTCCAGCAAATCATGCGAAATTCTTACCGCCAGGGAATTATCATTCAACAGGGAGGTTGCCATTTTATTGGTGATTTTTTTCTCCCGCAGCAGCTGATTTATAGTACCGTCCAGCAAGACATCAGTTTTGTCTATCTGCTCTTTCAGTTTAGTGCTTTTTTGCATATATTCTTCAAGATTTTCGATACCCTTGGCTATATTAGTATAACGCACCACCTGTAAAATAAGTTTTCTAAGTCTGTTATATTGCTGCTTGATATGCGGATTATCCGAGGCGCCATAGGTATTTATATTATCTCTTAACGGCTTTAAATCCTTGATGATGTTTACCATAAGCCGGTCAGCTTTCAAAATATTCTGGATTGCGTTTATATAAGTTTCATCTAACGCAAATTTTTCCTGAGTAGTTGTAGCGTACTCTACAATCCTGCCATAAATATTCTTAAATTTATTCAAATAAACTCGCTCGACATCTATTTCGATAATCTTGGCGTTCAGGATAATGTCTTTTATCTCAAGGTCAGATTCTATTTCCTCCCGGTGCACATTAAGCCCGTGGGTAACTACTTTGTACACAGTTTTTTCATACAAATGTAAGGATTCATCCAAAAGGGCTTTGATTGCACTTTGTGGATATTTTAGCGAAGTTTTATCCAGATATTTGGGCTCGGAGATATGAGTGGATTTTTCGTGTATTTTTGGCACTAACCACTGCACCGTTTTACCGATTAAAGGTATCAAACCAATGAGCAGCGAGGTGTTTATTATATTAAATGATGTATGAAATAAAGACAGAGCCACCGGTATCGCGGCAGTTTGCACCAATGGTGAGGCGCCTTCAACTTTTTGGGTAATTAAATCTATCACATCTAAAAACAGCCAAAACACCAGCAGCATCCACAATACGCCAAAAATATTGAAAATAAAATGCGCCCGAGCCGCACGTTTAGCCTGATAGTTGCCGACCAAAGCTGCAATGTTGGCGGTTATCGTAGTACCGATATTCTCACCCAGCACCATGGCTGCCGCCATATCAAACGGAATCCAACCTTCAAAACACATAACCAGGGTCAAAGCCATGGTGGCGCTGGAGGATTGCAGAATAACCGTAAGTAAAGTGCCGATAAATAAAAATAACAGAACCGAGACAAACCCCTGACTGGTATATTTAGCTAAAAATTCCAAAGCTTCGGGTGATTCGCGTAAATCCGGCACCGAGTCTTTAAGAAACTGCAAACCGATAAGCAGAACCGCAAAGCCGATAACAAATCGGCCGGTATATTGCACCTGCTTGTCTTTAGCAAGGCTCAGAACAAAACCCAGACCTACCAGAGGAATGGCAATTGCACTCATGCTTACCTTAAAGCCCAGAATTGAAATCAACCAGGCGGTAACCGTAGTGCCGATATTCGCCCCCATGATAACGCCGATAGCTTCTGTTAAAGTAAGGAGTGAAGCGTTGGCAAAACTTACCACCATTAAGGTAGTGGCCGATGAAGATTGAATAAGAGCGGTGATTATAAAACCGGTAAACACCGCAAAGAAACGGTTAGATGTAGCTCCGGCCAGGATGCGGCGCATTTTATCTCCGGCCAGCTGCATAAGACCATCGCTCATTACCTTCATACCATACAGGAAAAGTCCAAGCGATCCTAACAGGGTCAGAACATCAAAAATTCCGTATTTCAAACATCAAGCGCAAAAGATATGTAGCTTGATAATAAGGTAGTTTAGTCAAAAATCAAGTAGTCTATCTACTTTTATTTAAAAACAATTAAGAATTACTACCAGGGTGCATTCTCAATTAAAAGATTGATTAGTCTGAGCGTGAGGTGTGGCGAATATCTTTACCTTTAACCAGATAAACCACATATTCACAAATATTAATCGCATGATCACCAATTCTTTCCAGCGACCTGGCGCACCAGTTTATTTTTAAGGCGCTAGTCATGGTACGCGGGTCTTCCATTGCATGTGAAATCAAAAGTCTGGTCAGGTTGTCAAATTCGTGATTAAGATCGTTATCAACCTCACTAAGCTCCAGAGCTTTAATATCATCCATCCTGGCATAACAATCCAGAGCTTCACTTAATAAAAACTTGGCAAGCTTCACCATGTGTTTTAATTCCTTACGAAAATCCTTGACGGTAGTTTCACCGGATAATTCCATGGTTAATCTGGCTATTTTTTCTGCCTCATCACCGATACGCTCCAGATCGGTTATTACTTTAAGCACCGTAATCAGAGCTCTAAGATCGCCGGCTGCCGGTTGACGTTTGGCAATTATCTGCGCGCCTTCCTCATCAATCTCAACCTCCATTTCATTAACCAGATAATCCGAAGTGGCAGCTTTATCCGCCAGTTCCATATTAGATTTTAAAAGGGCTTTGGTGGCGTCTTTTAACTGCTGCTCTACCACCCCCCCCATAGACAGCACCTTATTGCGAAGATCTTTAAGTTCCTCATCATATTCATGTGATGTATGTTTGTTTATTTCCATAGTTTTATCCAAATCTACCGGTTATATAGTTTTCCGTAAGCTGATGTTCAGGGTTGGTAAATACCTTATTGGTATCGCTTACCTCCACAAGTTTACCTAAATGAAAATATGCGGTACGCTGGGAAATTCTTGCTGCCTGCTGCATAGAATGAGTAACAATGGCGATAGTATAGCTTTCTTTTAATTCTGACATCAACTCTTCAATCGTAGCGGTGGCAATTGGATCCAGAGCCGAAGTCGGCTCATCCATCAATATAACCTCAGGGCTTACCGCTATAGCCCGGGCAATACACAGCCTTTGCTGTTGGCCGCCGGAAAGACCGGTACCGGATTTATCAAGCTTGTCTTTCACTTCCTTGAATAATCCGGCCTTGGTTAAACTGGTCTCGACAATCTCATCCAGCTCATTACGGTTTTTGGCCAGTCCATGCAGGCGCGGGCCATAAGCTACATTATCGTAAACTGACTTCGGAAAAGGATTGGGTTTTTGAAACACCATGCCGACTCTGGCTCTTAATAAAACCGGGTCTTGTTTTTTACGGTGTATATCTTTGCCGTCCAGTTCTATTTTACCTTCCACTCTGCAATTGGGTATAGTGTCATTCATCCGGTTTAAACAGCGGATAAAAGTGGATTTACCACAGCCGGATGGGCCGATCATGGCCAGGATCTCATTTTTACCTATATCTATATTGTTATCAAAAATTGCCTGTACGTCATTATCGTAATACACGTCTACATTACGGCATTTTATTTTTATTTTATCTTCATCTGCAATAAAAGGCTCGCCCACGGTCGGGCCTATTTTCTGCTCCAGGTCATGGATGTCGGGTTTAGGGTCTGTGTTCATTTACCACCTTCTTTCAAATTTCTTGCGTAATAATACCGCCAGTATATTCATAATTAATAAAAACAATAAAAGTACGATTATCGCCGCCGAAGTCAAGGCAACAAATGTCCGCTCCGGGCTGTCCGACCACAAAAATATCTGTACCGGCAGCACTGTAGAAGGGTCGAGAATACCATGCGGCACATTGACCACAAATGCCACCATCCCGATCATAAGCAGAGGTGCGGTCTCACCCAACGCCTGGGCCATGCCAATGATGGTGCCGGTTAAAATTCCCGGCATAGATAACGGTAACACGTGCTGAAACACGGTCTGCACATTGGAGGCACCCATACCAAGTGCCGCTTCCCTGATAGACGGCGGCACAGATTTTATCGCAGCCCGGCTGGCAATAATAATCGTCGGTAAAGTCATTATAGTTAGCACCAGACCGCCAACCAGCGGCACTGAACGCGGTACGCCAAACACATTAATGAATACCGCAAGGCCCAACAGTCCGAATACTACCGACGGCACCGCCGCCAGGTTGTTGATATTAACTTCAATTAAATCCACCCAGCGGTTGTTTTTCGGAGCAAATTCCTCCAGATACACCGCGGCCGCCACGCCGATTGGAAAAGATAGCAGCAGGGTTACCAGCATGGTAAACAAAGAGCCAAAAAGGGCACTTTTAATTCCGGCCTGTTCCGGCTCTCTGGAATCACCCGCAGTAAACAAGGTAGTATTAAAAAAGGTCTTAATTTTATTTTCCGCTTCGAGCTTTTCTATCCACGCCAGCTGGCGATCTTTTAGCCGCCGATCAGCTTCTGCCCCCTTACGATCTACCAAACCCTTGTGAAACACATCAATATCATCATCCGCCAACAGCCATACTTCATAGGTTGTGTTTAATAGCGAATTGTCTTTTACTACCATGTCGCGCAACTGATAAGATGCGCCCGAGCTTACCATAGCCTTCAGATCTCTTTTTTGTTTGCGGTTTGTTACTTCAGGAAATATGGCATATAAAGTGTTTCTGATAGCTTTAGCATATTTAGCCTTATAAATTTCATCCGCCGTAGGATTATCCGACAAGCCAAGTATTTTAGAGTCTAAATTTACCTCAAGCTTGATTTTAGTCTGGGTAAAAGCCGGCATGGCGTTTGAGGTAATGGTAAACAGCAGATAAAACAAAAAGCTAAAGCTGATAGTAAGCGCCAGTATTCCATACAGGCGAAAACGCCTTTCTTTAGCGTACCTTTTCTTTAGGCTTTTTTTAATGATTTGGGTATTTTTACTCATACTGTTCCCGGTATTTACGCACGATGCCAAGTGCCACAATATTTAAAAACAAGGTTACAATAAACAATCCTAAGCCTAAGGCAAATGCTGCCAGGGTCTTGGCGCTGTCAAATTCCTGATCACCGGTAAGCAAGGTTACAATCTGCACCGTAACCGTAGTTACCGCATCAAACGGATTAGCAGTCAGTTTAGCTGCAAGACCTGCGGCCATTACCACAATCATGGTCTCGCCGATCGCACGCGAAGCTGCCAGCAGCACACCGCCGACAATTCCAGGCAAAGCCGCCGGCACCAGCACTTTCCAGATGGTCTCGGATTTGGTTGAACCCATGGCCAGGGAACCGTCACGCATGGCATCCGGCACTGCTGATATCACATCATCGGATAAGGAAGACACAAAAGGAATAATCATAATGCCCATAACCAGTCCCGCGGCCAGAGCGCTTTCCGATGATACGTTAAGATTAGCCAGAAATCCTATATCGAAGTTCTCGCCGACAGTTCGCAGCCAGTTGCCAAATTCACGGATATTCGGCGCCACAGTTAAGGCTGCAAAAAAGCCGTAAACCACAGTTGGCACTCCAGCCAGAACTTCCAGTACCGGCTTGGCTATGGCGCGCACCTTGCGGCTTGCATACTCTGATAAATAAATTGCCGAAATAAGACCTAGCGGCACTGCCACCGATAAAGCAATCAATGATATAAAGATAGTGCCCCAAAATAACGGAATACCGCCAAATGCCCCGGAACTGCCGGCCTGATCGGCCCGGATAGCAGTTTGCGGACTCCAGTGCAGGCCAAATAAAAACTCCGTAACCGGCACCTTGCGGAAAAACTGTAAGGACTCAAATAATACTGAAAACAGGATGCCGACCGTGGTTATGATGGCAATTGAAGCGCAGGCTGCCATTAAATACACAAATAATTTTTCCACATTATTACGCGCCTGTTTTTTAGGAGTAATCGCCCGCCAGGCAAGTAGTGCGCCTAGAATCGCTAGACTTAAAACTGCGATAATTCTGAGAAACGCATTAATACCGGAATATTTATTATAGGCTTTGGCGGCCTTTACGATTGCTTGCGGGTTATCGGCTGCGGCATAAGTCTTACTGCTAGCAAGACTTCTTATTTCATTTACCGTAAGACTTAGGCTTTGCTTATCCTGGTCTTTTAGCTCCAATGGCAGGTCTGATACTACTGCTGCGGTAATAATATTAGCTTCAAAAAACAGCCACAGTGCCAGCAGTAAAAGCGCCGGAATTGCCGACCACATGGCCGCCATATAGCCATAATAAGCCGGCAATGAATGTAACTGGTTTTTAGCGTCATCACGCAGGTTAATTGCCTTTTTACGGCCAAAAAAGTAGGCCAGAAAAGCGACAGCTAACACAAGTAAAAATACGTTAAGTCCAGACATTTATATGAAAAGTACCTTGGTTTAAAAAGATGCCGGGCGCTAAGCGCCCGGCGGTTTATTAGTATTATATAAGAGGAGTAGATCTACATGGTCATAGGCGTGTTATTTTTGGCATTATTTCCTATTTCATTGCGTTTATCTTCTGCCAGTGGAATCAAACCCTTATCCAGCAAATAACCTTCTTCACCCCAGGTTTCCTCATCGGTGAACTCGGCTATGAAATCCTTAAGACCCTTGATTTTCCCAATATGCGCGTTTTTCACGTAAAAGAACAACGGGCGCGATACCGGATACGAGCCATCAGCGATGCTATCAAATGTAATATCAACCCCGCCAATTTTAGAACCCTGTACCTTATCAGAGTTTTGATCCAGGAAACTAAAGCCAAAGATACCAAGGGCAGCTGGATTAGCTTCCAGCTTTTGTACTATAAGGTTATCGTTTTCACCGGCCTCGACATAAGCGCCGTCTTCCCGTACAGTGTGGCAAATAGACTTATACCTGGTTTTAAGCTGCTTGGCCTTGTCCTTATCACCGGCCTTTTTCGCTGCTTTGGAATCAGTTTTAAGTTGCTTGATCCAGTCAACCTTCTTGCAGCCACCTTCCATTGCAAGCTCAACGAAAGCATCCCGAGTGCCGGAAGTAGGCGGCGGACCTAAAACTTCAATCTTGGCCGCAGGCAGGGCAGAATTTACTTCATTCCAGGTTTTATACGGGTTTGCTACAAGCTCTCCTGGTTTTTCCCCCGGTACTTCTTTTGCCAGAGCAAGGAAAATATCTTTCAAAGCTAAATCATACTGCTTACTGGATTTGGCATTGGCAATGGCAATTCCATCAAATCCTATTTGTACTTCGGTTATTTCTTTTACCCCGTTTTTCTGACATTTATCAAACTCGCTTTTTTTAATTCGACGCGAGGCATTGGTAATATCCGGTGTCTTAACCCCGATACCGGTGCAAAAAAGTTTCATACCGCCACCGGAACCTGTAGATTCAATTTTCGGGGCTTTCATGCCGGTTTTTTTACTAAAAGTTTCGGCTACTACTGTAGCGAAAGGAAATACAGTGGATGAACCCACAATATCAATATAATCACGTTCAGCTCCAAATACGGAACCTGTGGCCAGGCTGATACTTGCAGCTAATGCAATAGAGGCTTTTTTCATGCTAAAAATCTCCTAAATGAAAAGTAGTTTTAAAATTTAGGTAAATACTAATAAAGAAATGTTACAGTTTTATTACAAAAACTGAATTAAATCACTAAACTTTTTTTGCCCGGGAGAGCATTATTGATACTTTAGGATAAATTATTATTGTACAAGGCGTTAATCAGGAAATGTTACGCTAAATCTGGTACTGACATCAGGTATGCTGGATATATCAAGCCTGGCGCCATGGCGTTGTACTATGTGTTTGACCAAAGAAAGTCCCAGGCCGCTGCCCTGCACTGCTTCTACCTTATATTCCTGAAAAAATCTCTCAGTTACATGAGCTATATTTTCTTCCGCAATTCCAGGGCCATTATCTTCAACCGTCAAAACCGCAAGTTTATTAACCAGCTGCCAGCTTACCTTGACCATAGTGCCGGCCGGGGTGTGTTTTAAGGAATTCGAGAGCAGATTTTCAACCAAACTGTAAAGTTCTTTTTTATGCCCGGATACACTAAGTTTTAAATCCAGATCAAGTGTAATCACATGTCTTTCACCCATGATTTTATTAAGATGCGAACAAATGTCCTTAATAATAAGTCCCAATTTAACCGGTTTAACTTTTCTTCTGGAAAGCTCGCGGTTTTCCAGTTTTGATAAAATCAGTAAATCCGATATTAATTGATTCATGCGTTGCGCCTGCTGGTAAGAATTATCCAGCATATTTTTGATTTCCGGGTCCTGGTGCTTTTTAAGCCGTAGAATTTCCAGGTAGCCGCTTATAACCGACAAGGGAGTTCTAAGCTCATGTGAAGCGTTGGCGACAAAATACTTACGGCTTTCCTCCAGTTGCTGGCGTTGGCTTATATCACGCACTATTATGATTCTAGTATCTTTTTTAAGTGCTGATACATGCACCATCAGAGTGATATTATCATCACTTGGGGAGGCAATTTTTATCTTGTTCGAGGAAGTTTTACCTAAGGCTTTGTGTAGCTGCGGAATCCTGAATAAATTATCCAGCCTGTGCCCTAAGTCTTTCTTGCGCTGTAGTTTTAACAGCCTGGCCGCATCATGATTCATCCATTTGATCTCATTTTTAGCATCAAGTACCAAGGTTGCATCCGGCAATGAACTTATCACATTGTTAAAGCGCTTAAGCAGGGTTTTCTGTCGGGTTTTGTTCCTGTCTGCCTGGTGTTTTAGTTTTAGGGTGTTATGAGCAAGACCGGCCCAGATGCCGTTGCTATCCGGCAGTTTATCCTCGATGAAGCCGTCGAGCATCCAGGACTCAAGCTGATACAGCTTGTAGAAATTCCAGCTTATATATAATGCTAAAAATAAAAATAGCGGGATAAGCCAATAACCGCTTACAAGACCGACCACTATCACAATTAACAGCCCCAGAAAAAAACGGATAAATTCTTTACTGATCTTAGTCATAATCCTGAATATTCTCATCGGCAGATAATATATAACCTATGCCGCGCACTGATTTTATAAGTTCACCCAGAGCGTGCGGCTTTAATTTTTTTCTAAGCCTTGATATATGCACATCTACCGTACGTTCGGATATATCAGGTTCATTCTCCCAAATAGTATCAAGCAGCTGGGCGCGGCTGTAGATTTTCTCCGGGTGTTTTAAAAAATGTTCCAGCAGATTAAATTCTATGCGGTTAAGTTTAAGCTTTACCGAGCTTACTTTTGCTTTGCGTGATTCAGGGTTTAGTTTAAGGTTGGCATATTTATAAATAACCGGTTTTGCCTTATCGGTCCGACGCAACAACGCTTTGATTCTAGCATTTAATTCCTGTAAAGAAAATGGTTTTACCAGATAGTCATCAGCGCCAATATTAAGCGCGGATATTTTGTCTTCTACCTCGCCCTTGGCGGTCAGCATGATAATTGGCATATTCCGGTTTTTACTTTTTCTTATTTTACGTACCAAATCCGGTCCGTTAATATCCGGCAGCATCCAATCCAGAAGCATCAAGTCCGGTTTTTCTGCTTTAACCAACTTAAGCGCGGTCCTGGCATTTATCGCCTTTAATACGATGTATTTTTTTGCCCGTAGATAGCTTGCCAGCATATCCAGAATTGCCAGCTCATCATCTACACATAGAATCTTTTTCATGCATCAAGCCTGACTTTAGTTCTAAGGTCCTTAAAGCTTATCGCATCCAAAACATCGTGGGAAATGCTGGTGCAGAATTTTTTATTCTTGTGTTTGAAGTGCAAGATTAATAGCCAGTCGGAAATAAAAACGCTTTTGTAAAGTTTGGCATCCAGCCAGCTGCTTCTGGTTTTAATTTGCCACTGCCCTGCCTGGTGCCGAACAGCCAAAACAGAGTTAGCATACTTTAATCTTAATTTACTGGTTTCATACAGAAATAATAAAAAAATCAGAATGCTTAATAATATTTTTACCCCGGGCGGCCAATTGCCCAGATACAAGGCTACCAGCAATAAAGAGTACATAAGACTTATAAATACTAACTGCATTTTTGAGGGCTTAAAAATATAAAGCTGCATTGTTTCTTATCTGCTGACAAATGTTTGTTAAAGCTGGAATGTCCGGGGTCTCACCTTTAATCAGCCATGATTCCAGCTGTTGATCATCCTTTTCCAGCAATTGTTCCAGGGCGCTGATTTGGCTTGAGTCCAGACTATTAAGGTTTTTTTCCACAAAATATCCAAGCAATAAATCCAGCTCACGCATACCGCGGCGGCAGCGCCATTTTATTTTTTTAAGCTGTGAATTGGGCTTATTCATTAATAGGCATTATAATTTACCAGATGTTGAGTAAATGGCGAAAATTTCTAATCGATAACGGCGCAGAATTCAAAGATTCCGATGTCGAACATTTTGGCGCCCCGGAACGGGAACGCCGGCTTATTTGTGCCGGTACCGTAATAGCCGACCTGTCACACTATAGTATTCTTAAAGTAAGCGGCCAGGATGCCGAAGACTTTCTGCAAAACCAGCTTACCAATGATGTAGTGGCATTACAAAATGGCCATTCCCAATACAGCGCCTGGTGTAACAATAAAGGCCGGGTAATAACTATGCTGCTGGTTTTGCGTTTGGATGATTCTTTTATTTTGCTATTGCCTGGCGAACTTATAAACAAAGTAGGACAAAAGCTTGCCATGTTTATCTTAAGGTCAAAAGTAAAACTGGAACAAATAACTGACCAGGTTATTTTTGGTATTTCAGGGCCTGAGGCTTCAAATGAAATAACAGAAGTTGGGCTGCAATGTCCAAAAATGGAATATAGGTTTACATTTGTCGATGACATACTGCTAAACAGAATCCCGGGGCTAACTCCAAGATATATTATTATTACTGATGTCAAGAAAGCCCAGGATATCTGGTCAAAACTTGATGTTAAATCAGCACCGGTGGGCAGGAATTCCTGGGACTTAACCGATATCCGGGCCGGCATACCGTTTATTGACAAAAACACCAGCGAGAATTTTGTCCCGCAAATGCTGAATCTGCACCAATTACCTGCGATTGATTTTAAAAAAGGCTGCTATCCCGGCCAGGAAGTGGTGGCGCGCATGCAGTACCTTGGCAAATTAAAACGCAAGATGTACCATGTTGAGATAGCAAGGATGACCTTAAAAGCTAATGGTGAACAGCTTGTTTCACCAACTTCCAAATCTTCACAGGGCGCCGGCAATATAGTAAACAGCGTACTTAACGGCGATACCAGGGTTGAGGCTTTGGCAGTTCTGGAGCAGGAAATTTTAAATAATAATGATTTGCAGGATGAAGAGGGTAATTCAGTAAAACATATGGAGATAACCTATTAAACTAATAATAAATGCCGTGATAATTCTAGCGGTAAGTATCGGCCCGGTTTTTGCGCAAAAAGAAGATTACACTCTGATTGGGATTTATGACTATTCTGCTGCCGAGCAGTATAACTCAAGCGCATCCCACCCTAAAGATCCGTGGGAAAAGACTAACCGCAAGATATTCAAATTCAATGACAAACTGGACAAAGCTATCTTAAAACCGCTGGCAAAAGGTTATCGTAAGGTCGTACCCTCGCCTGCAAGAAAAGGTATAAGAAATGTGTTTAATCATTTAGACGATTTATTTGTAATAAGCAATAATGTGCTGCAAGCCAAACCACAAAGCACGCTTACCAGTATTTCCAGGTTTTTGTTCAATACCACTTTTGGAGTTTTGGGAATTTTTGATGTAGCAACCCATTTAGGCCTGCCGAAACAGAATGAAGATTTTGGCCAGACTCTGGGTAAATGGGGAGTAAGTTCAGGGCCGTATTTTGTAACTCCTGTATTCGGTCCGGCTACTTTACGAAGTTTTACCGGCGAGGCGGCGCATCTGACGGCCGGCAATAATGCCAAAGTTGAAGGACATTACCCGCTTAGCGCCACTAAAAACATGAGCCGCAACGCAACGCGTAATGCCTATTATGCATTAGAGCTGATTGATAAACGCGAGTCTTATGTGGATGCCGAAGAGGTATTGGATACTTTTGTGATTGACCGTTACAGCGCGGTACGCGATGCTTATCTGCAACAGCGTGAATATCTGGTACATGACGGCGAGGTTGCCGAATCCTCTGAGTTTGACGCCGAGCTGGAAGATGAGGAGGATTTAGTGGATTCAGAACTGGACTCGAACAGGCATAGTGCTGCTGGCGCAGCTAAGACAAGCTCCAACAATAAAAATGCTGATGTCAGTCTGGAAGCGATAATTGAGGATGACGAAGAACTGCTTGAATAAATTAAACTGCACTTGGCAGGTTTATTAGTCATCTCCCATCGGTACCGCTTCACGTTCTGTAGTCAATAATTTAGCACCAGCCGCTTTGGTGGCGGCAAAAATCATTTTAAGTTTATAGTTGTCGGCCACAGTGATTTTCTCCCGGTTTTCTTTTACATACGTCTTTGCCTGTTTGAAATTTTCAAAACTGGTTACGTGCTCCACTTCCTTGTTGGGGAATATTTTAAAAATATGATATTGCATGTTTAGATAGTAAACCTTAAAAATAAAAAAGGGAGCATTAAGCTCCCTTTAACAAGATAAGCTTTTAACGCTTTTTCCTTACTGCCTTTTTCTTAGAGGCAGGCTTCTTTTTCCTAACAGCCTTTTTCTTAACTGCCGCTTTTTTCTTGGCTACTGCCTTTTTCTTGGGTGCTGTGCGCTTTTTAGTTGCAGCCTTTTTCTTGGGTGCTGTGCGCTTTTTAGTTGCAGCCTTTTTCTTGGCCACTGCCTTTTTCTTGGGGGCTGTGCGCTTTTTAGTTACAGCCTTTTTCCTGGTTGCGGTTTTTTTCTTAGTTGCTGCCTTTTTCTTAGGGGCAGCTTTTTTCTTGGCTACTGCCTTTTTCTTGGGGGCTGCACGTTTTTTAGTTGCAACCTTTTTCTTGGCCGCAGCTTTTTTCTTGGCTACTGCCTTTTTCTTGGCTACTGCCTTTTTCTTAGGAGCAGCGCGTTTTTTAGTTACAGCCTTTTTCTTGGCAGTAGTCTTCTTTTTACTTACAGCCTTTTTCTTAACGGCCGCCTTCTTTTTTGGCGCAGCTTTTTTCTTGGCTACTGCCTTTTTCTTGGCTGCAGTTTTCTTTTTAACTGCAGGTTTTTTCTTTGCGGTTGACTTTTTCCTGACTGCCATAAGATTCTCTCCTCTAAGTAAGTTTTCAGATTTTACCGAAATTTCATGTAATTCAGTAACAAATTTTTCAATTTCTGCGAAAATTCTTTCTGGATCCAGATCACCCTGGATTATTCGAAAACGGTCTTCCAGGTAGGTTGCCAAGGGTTCTTTATATGATTCAAATTCCCTGATGCGTCGGCTAATGGTTTCCTCCCGGTCATCTGCCCTTTTGTAAAGTGAACCGCCACATTCATCACACACCATATCCACCAATGGCGGATTAGTATAAATATTAAACTGGGCTTTACAATTGCGACAGGTCATCTGGCCTGTCATTGATTCCATTATAAGATCGTAATCAAGATGCAAAAACACCACTCCGGCAAATGCTTTTCCTTGCTTGAATAGAGTATTGTCAATAGCTTCAGCCTGTAGGCCGTTACATGGCATGCTTTCAAATACAAAACCTGAAGCCAGTTCCGGCTCATTAAGTGTTTTATTTAACACTGCAATTATATTATCGTCCGACACCGGTTTGCTGTTATCAACCTGGCGTTTGATATCTATACCGACTTCTGTACCTGAATTAACTTCTTTTAGCAGAATTTCATTAAGGTCAACCTGCCTGACCTTGTATTTTTGGGCTATTTTTACCGCAAAATTATATTTGCCGATTCCAGGGGGTATTAATAAAGCTATGCGCATATATAAAATTTTATATGATGATTGGTTAAGTTTATTTGTAAGTTAAAGCTAATATTGCTAAGGTTTTAAGGGTAAAATTTAACCAAATGTCGCTTTATACCTCCTGATAGGGATTTTGTCAAAATTTATGTCGTCAATTATAAAAGATTTCAGTACAACAGATATGCATATAGTGCAGCAATCTTTATCCAAGAGGTTTGATATAGAAATTATATTTGGAACCGGATTCGGTTCTGAACAAAAAGTAGATTTTAAGAAATTTCTGATTAGATAGGTAAGCAATATCACATAGATTAAATTAGAAAATTCACAAATTATTAGTAATATTTTTGATAGGAGATACTAAATGAGCGCAAAAAACGCATTTTATGCCCAATCCGGCGGAGTTACTTCGGTTATTAATGCTTCGGCCTGTGGAGTTATTGAAACTGCCAGACAGCATCCGGATAAGATTGCTAAAGTTTATGCTGGACGTAACGGTATTATCGGTGCCTTAACCGAAGATTTGATAGACACGTCAAAAGAATCAGCGGAAAACATCGCGGCTTTGCGTCACACCCCTTCCGGAGCTTTTGGCTCTTGTCGTTATAAATTAAAGAGTCTGGAAGATAACAAGCGTGAATATGAAAGACTAATCGAAATTTTCAAAGCACATAATATCGGTTACTTTTTTTATAATGGCGGCGGCGACTCTGCCGATACCTGCCATAAGGTTTCACAACTATCCGAAACTATGGGTTTTCCAATTCAGGCAATTCATGTGCCGAAGACTGTGGACAATGATTTGCCGATTACCGATAACTGTCCGGGGTTTGGCTCGGTTGCTAAATATATTGCGGTTTCTACCCGGGAGGCAAGCTTTGACGTGCGCTCTATGGCTAAAACCTCAACTAAAATTTTCGTATTGGAGGTGATGGGACGCCATGCCGGATGGATTGCCGCTGCCGGTGGACTAGCCGCAGATCAGGATAATGACATTCCACTGATAATATTATTTCCCGAGGTGGAATTTGATCAGGACAAGTTCTTAAAGCTTGTAGATGAAAAAGTCAAAAAGTATGATTACTGCACTATAGTGGTCTCGGAAGGCACGCACTGGCCGGATGGCAAATTTTTGGCTGAGCAAGGCACCAGGGATAATTTCGGTCATGCGCAGTTAGGTGGCGCAGCACCGGTGGTAGCTAATATGATTAAAGATGCTTTAGGTTACAAATATCACTGGGCGGTGGCTGATTATTTGCAAAGAGCTGCCAGACACCTGGCTTCCAAGTCCGATGTGGAGCAAGCTTACGAACTGGGTAAGGCTGCAGTTGAAATGGCAGTTGCCGGCGAAGGTTCCATAATGCCGACAGTGGTAAGAACTTCTAATAATCCATATGCCTGGGAGATTGGCAAGGCTCCATTGTCCGAAGTGGCGAATGTGGAAAAAATGATGCCACGTGATTATATTACCGAAGATGGATTTGGCATTACTGAAGACTGCCGGGAATATTTGGTACCATTAATTAGCGGCGAAGATTATCCGCCGTATGCCGACGGCATGCCACAGTACGTTACCCTTAACAACGAGCCGGTAACTAAAATAGTTAATACCGACTTTGAACTGTAAACCGAATCGGTTTAGCTTAACTTAACATAGAGGAGATAATTTATGTCTTTGGAATTGGTTTTTGCCTTAATAGCGGCGCTGTTAGCGATCGTTTATGGGGTTTGGTCTATCAGCTGGATCAATAACAAGTCGCCCGGTAATGAAAAAATGTGGGAAATTTCCCAGGCGATCCAACAAGGCGCTAGCGCTTATTTAAACCGCCAGTATATGACAATAAGTATAGTTGGCCTTATTTTGTTCGCGATCATTGGCTTTGCTCTGGATTGGGCCTCCGCGATCGGATTTTTAATTGGCGCAGTTTTGTCAAGTGCGGCTGGTTATGTAGGAATGAATATCTCGGTACGCTCTAACAGTCGTACGGCTGAAGCGGCACATGAAGGTATGGGGGCGGCATTTCAAGTGGCCTTCAGGGGCGGAGCAATCACCGGTATGCTGGTGGTAGGCTTGGGTCTTTTAGGCGTAGCAGGTTATTATGCTCTGTTGTTAAATTTTGGCGCGGAGAATCCGCTACACGCCATGGTGGGTCTGGCATTTGGTGGTTCTTTGATTTCAATTTTTGCCAGGCTAGGCGGCGGTATTTTCACCAAAGGTGCAGATGTCGGCGCGGACATTGTCGGCAAAGTTGAGGCTGGTATTCCAGAGGATGATCCAAGAAACCCTGCGGTAATTGCCGATAATGTCGGAGACAATGTCGGAGATTGCGCCGGCATGGCGGCAGACCTGTTTGAAACCTATGCAGTAACCATAGTCGCTACCATGCTGTTAGGCGGTGTAGCAGTTACCACAGCCGGAGAAAATGCAGTTTTATATCCTTTGGTGTTAGGGGCGGTATCAATCGTCGCATCTATTATCGGTACTTTTTTTGTAAGAGTATCGGAAAATGGCAGCATTATGGGTGCGTTGTATAAAGGGCTTGTAGTTTCCGGAGTTCTGGCTGCCATAGCTTTCTATCCGGTAACTATGTGGATGTTTGGTGATACTGAAGCAGTATCAGTTAATAATATTTATTTCTCGGCTTTAATCGGTTTAGCTCTAACTGCGTTGATGGTGCTTATAACCGAGTATTACACTTCGACTGAATACCAGCCGGTAAAACATATTGCCGAAGCCTCAACCACCGGTGATGGCACTAATGTTATTGCCGGACTCGGAGTTTCGATGAAAGCTACTGCGGCACCGGTGGTAGCGGTATGTCTGGGTATTTGGGCCAGCTTTGAACTTGCAGGTCTTTATGGAATTGCGATAGCGGCAACCGCCATGTTATCCATGACCGGAATGATTGTAGCACTGGATGCTTACGGGCCAATTACCGACAATGCCGGCGGAATTGCCGAAATGGCGGATCTTCCGGAGGAAATCCGTAATATTACCGACCCGCTGGATGCGGTGGGTAATACCACTAAAGCTGTTACCAAAGGCTATGCGATTGGTTCTGCTGGTCTGGCAGCCCTGGTGTTATTTGCTGACTATACCAGTAATCTTGGCGGCAAAATACCGTTTGACCTGTCTGACCATAGAATTATCATTGGTCTGTTTTTGGGCGGACTAGTGCCATATTTGTTTGGGGCGATGGCGATGGAAGCTGTGGGTAGAGCCGCAGGTGGTATTGTGAACGAGGTCCGTCGCCAATTTAAGGAAATTCCGGGAATTATGGATCATAGCGCAAAACCGGATTACTCCAGAGCGGTCGATATGTTGACTAAAGCAGCAATCAAAGAAATGGTAATTCCATCCTTATTACCGATATTATTCCCGATTGTTGTAGGTCTTTTGTTAGGCAAAGAAGCTTTGGGCGGTCTTTTAATCGGCAGCATTATTACCGGGATTTTTGTCGCAATCTCTATGACTACCGGTGGTGGAGCCTGGGATAACGCTAAAAAATATATAGAAGATGGCAATCTTGGCGGTAAAGGTTCGGATGCACACAAAGCAGCGGTTACTGGGGATACGGTCGGCGATCCGTATAAGGATACTGCGGGCCCAGCGGTAAATCCTTTAATAAAGATTATTAATATTGTTGCGCTTTTAATTATCCCTTTTGTGTAAAATACTAAGAAATTAATATTCTAGCAAGACCAGAGTTTTCTCTGGTCTTGTTATGTACAGCAAGGAAAAAATATGAATTTAGATCGAGTAGGCCCTGGAGAAAATGCCCCGGATTACATCAATGTGATTGTGGAGATACCGTCACATTCTGACCCGGTTAAATATGAGGTGGATAAAAAATCCGGTGCCATGTTTGTTGACAGGTTTATGAATACGGCTATGTTTTATCCATGTAATTATGGTTATATTCCGCACTCTTTATCAGAAGATGGCGATCCGGTAGACGTTATGGTGGTGGCGCCATATGCGGTAATTAGCGGTTCGGTTATGCGTTGCCGACCAGTAGGGATGCTGGATATGACTGACGAGTCAGGACGTGATACTAAAATCCTGGCGGTGCCGGATGATAAAACCTGCACCCGCTATCGAGGAGTTGAGGAGGCAAGTGAATTAGGTGAAGGCCGGCTTAACCAGTTATCGCACTTTTTTGAGCACTATAAGGACTTAGAACAGGGCAAATGGGTTAAAGTCGAAGGCTGGCTTAGTGCCGCCGAGGCTAAAGAAGAAATTATAGCTAGTATCTCCCGCTATAATACCTCGCCTGAAAAGATGTATTTTTAAAAATTAACAGACCTATGAAAATTTGTATCTTATCTGATAGTCACGATAACCGTGAACCTCTGGAACAGGTAACTATTGCCGCCAAGGACAAAGGCGCAGAATGCATAATTCATTGTGGGGATGTTGTGGCTTCTAGTACTTTGAATGTTGTGCTGAAACACAATTTACCAATTCATGTAATATACGGTAACAATAAAGGTGATCTAACCACTATGGCCAAGATGGCCGGCAACCCTAAAAATGAAATCCATTTTTATGGCCAGGATGCTGACATAACCCTGGGCGGCAAGAGATTTTTTATCGTGCATTATCCGCATTATGCTGAAGGTATGGCGCTTACCGGCAGGTACGATGTTGTCTGCTGTGGACATACCCACATACTTAAAATTGATAAGGTAAATAATATTAACGGCAGGCAAACCTTGCTGATAAATCCCGGCAATACCGCAGGCATCGGTGAAGAACCGCGTTATGTATTAATGGATACCTCTGATCTTAGTTATAAAACATATACTCTTTAAATCTATATAGCTAAATCATTTGCAGCATGTTTAGCTGCCACAATAAGATTTAACAATCAAAACCTTAACAGTATAAATTTACAACTGAATACAAAAGCCTAAATAATATAGGCACACTGCGTATCCGGCCGAGTAAAATAATAAGGCATGAATTTATACAAAAAAACCTCTTAAAAAATGCACGAACTTATTGCCGGAGTGGATGAGGCTGGCCGAGGGCCATTAGCTGGCCCCGTAACTGCGGCTGCGGTTATTCTGCCAAATAACCATGCAATTAGCGGTCTTGCTGACTCAAAAAAAATAAGCGTTAAAAAACGCGAGGCTTTAGCCGGAATAATTAAACAAACAGCGCTAAGCTATGCGGTATGTTTTATTAGTCAAGAAGAAATTGACCGGATTAATATCCTTGAGGCAAGTCTTAAGGCCATGGCACAGGCTATAGCAAAGCTAAGTTTAAGGCCGCATACAGTCCTGGTGGATGGCAATAAAACGCCGACAGTCCAGGGAATCAGGGTGCAGGCTATCATAAAAGGCGATAGCAAGATAGATTCAATAAGCGCCGCCGCAATTCTGGCCAAAGTGGCTCGGGATGAGAGAATGTTAGAATTTGATAAATTTTATCCTGAGTATGGTTTTGCCCGCCACAAGGGTTATGGCACTAAAGAACATATAGCCGCCCTTGCAAGGCACGGAGTTTGCCCTATACACAGAAAAAGTTTTGCTCCGGTAAGAAAAATCCTGGACTTATAAATGAACCAGGAATTCGTACATCTTAATCTGCATTCTGAATACTCCATGACTAGTGGCATCATAAGGATTGATGAGATGTTTGCCAAACTAGCAGCTGACGGTCAAAAGGCAGTGGCGCTTACTGATAGTGGCAATATGTTTGCTGCGATAAAGTTTTACAAAGCAGCACTTAAAAATAATATAAAGCCTATCCTGGGTGTGGTTTTAGAGGTGTACAAAAACAATAAAACCAAAACTTTCAACTTAATTCTCCTGGCGCAAAATTCTATTGGCTTCAAGAATTTAAAAAATCTGGTTTCCAAAAGTTATCTTGAAGGTCAACATCACGGCAAGCCCATATGTAACGCAACCTGGCTTAAAGAACTTGCAGATGGAATTATCGTTTTATCCGGGGCAACCAGGGGCGATATCGGTCAGGCGCTGCTGGCAGGTGACATTGAGCAAGCCGAGAATAATGCCCGCTATTGGAACCAGATTTATCCAGGCAGATTTTATCTGGAGCTGGTGCGCACTAACCGTCCTGGCGAGGAGCAAGTAGTTGAAAATAGCTTATATCTTGCAGAAAAACTGAAGTTGCCGGTAGTTGCCAGCAATGACGTGCATTTTCTAAAAGAACAGGATTTTGCTGCACATGAAGCCAGGGTTTGTATCAATGAAGGACGTTTACTAAGTGACCCCAGACGACAAAGCAAGTATGCCGCTGGACAATATTTATGCAGTCAGCAGGAAATGCAGGAAAAGTTTTCTGATATTAAGGAGGCACTTAGCAACAGCGTAGAAATTGCCAAAAGATGTACGGTAATTCTTGAGCTTGGTAAATCATATTTACCCTTGTATCCCATACCAGGCGGCCAGACTGAGGCTGAGTATTTAACTGAACTTGCAAACCAGGGGCTTACAGAAAAATTAACCGAGCTTTTTCCAGATAAAAATAAGCGGGAGGTTAAGGCCGCCGAGTATAAGTTGCGCTTACAGGAGGAGCTTGAGGTTATTCTGAAAATGGGCTTTCCCGGTTACTTTCTAATCGTATCGGATTTTATCAAATGGGCCAAAAAACAGGCAATACCAGTAGGCCCTGGTCGGGGCTCAGGTGCCGGATCATTAGTAGCTTTTAGCCTGGATATAACCGAGCTTGACCCTATTGCTTATGATCTTTTATTCGAGCGGTTTTTGAATCCGGATCGAATTAGTATGCCGGATTTTGATATTGATTTTTGTATTGAGGGCCGGGACCGGGTTATCTCCTATGTGGCGGAAAAATATGGCGTAGATAAGGTTTCACAAATCATAACTTTCGGCAGCATGAACGCTAAAGCGGTAGTGCGTGATGCCGGCAGGGTTTTAGGCTATCCCTATGGCATGGTGGACAGTATCGCCAAGCTTATTCCGTTTGACTTGAAAATGACTCTGGACAAAGCTTTGTCTGAGTCGGAGGATCTGGCGAACAGGTATGCGGATGAGGATGAGGCCAGAGAGATTATTGATCTTGCCAAGTCTCTGGAGGGAATAAAACGTAATGCCGGCAAACATGCAGGCGGGGTGGTTATCTCGGCAACCGAGCTTACCGATTTCACTCCGATTTATTGTGAAGAAAATGCAAGCTCTTTAGTTACCCAGTTTGACAAGAGTGATGTTGAGGATGTGGGACTGGTGAAGTTTGATTTTTTAGGCCTTAGAAACCTGACTATCATTAACTGGACCTTGCAAACTATAAATGCTGCCGGCACAGAAAAAATTAATATAAGAAATATTCCGCTGGATGATCCTGAAGTTTATAAACTCTTGTGCGCCCAGAAAACCACTGCAGTGTTTCAGCTTGAATCACGTGGAGTGAAAGAACTTATAAAACGCCTGCAACCGGAAGAATTTGAGGAGATTATAGCGCTGGTGGCCTTGTATCGGCCGGGGCCTTTGGATGCCGGTATGACTGACGATTTTGTTGAACGTAAACACGGACGGCAAGAAGTCAAGTACTCACACCCATTGTTGCAGGATATCCTCGCTCCCACTTACGGGGTGATGGTATATCAGGAACAGGTTATGCATATTGCCCAAGCTTTAGCGGGCTACACCCTGGGCGAAGCCGATATCTTGCGCCGGGCAATGGGCAAGAAAGATCTTAAGGAAATGGCCGAGCAAAGATCAAGATTTGTAAGCGGCGCCAATGCCAATGATGTTCCGGAGAAAGTATCGAGTAAAATTTTTGATGCCATCGAACAATTTGCCAAATATGCCTTTAATAAATCACATTCAGCGGCTTATGCCCTGATCGCTTATCAGACTGCCTGGCTTAAAACTCACTACCCGGCGGCATTTATGGCAGCGGTAATGTCAGCTGATATGCATCATACGGACAAAGTCGTATTTTTATTGGAAGAAAGCCGCAAGCTTGGGCTTAAAGTGCAACCGCCGGATATTAACCTAAGTGACTTTAAGTTCATCGCCAGCGATGCTGATGGAATAATTTATGGTCTAGGTGCAATAAAAGGTGTAGGTGAATCGGCAATTAACCTAATCCTTCAGGAAAGAAAAAACGGCATGTTCACTGACTTATATGATTTTTGTCAGAGACTTGACAGCTCCAGGGTAAATAAACGGGTGATAGAGGCCTTGATTAAATCTGGAGCCATGGACAGTATTGTGCCGTTGGAGGCCGAACCCAACCCCTGGCAAGGCCGGGCAACTTTGTTTGTTAGCCTGCCAATCGCAATGCGGGCGGCAGAGCAAGTAAACCGCAATAAAGATCTGGGTCAAAACGATTTATTCAGTAGCGAAGATATTGAGCAAAACCAGCATTTTGAATATGTGGATACCAGGCCCTGGGGCGAAAAAGAAAGGCTATATAGCGAGCGCAATACCCTGGGGCTGTTTCTAACCGGACATCCGATTGCCCAGTATAAACCCGAACTTAAAAACTTTGTCAGTTGTGAAATCGGGGATATTGATTCCAACCTGTCTATTGTACGGTTTGCAGGTTTATTGCTGGAAGTAAGGGTGCGTAGAACCAAAAAAGGTAAAAGTATGGCAAATATCCGCCTGGATGATAGAAGCGGCCAAATTGAGGTTACCCTTTTCAGTAGAACTTATGAGGAATTCCGACATCTATTGGAGCCGGACGCAATCCTTATTATTGAGGGTGCTGTACGTAACGATGATTATACCGGTGGTTTTAGCGTGACGGTAGATAAGGTTATGGACCTGGATACGGCCCGGGCTGAATATGTAAAATATATGCAGATTTCCTATGGTAAAGCAGATTCTAATATGGCAGATGAGTTGCATGCAGTGCTTAAGCCATTTGTAAATAATGGTTGCCCAGTAAAAATTAACTATGTAAACCAATCAGGTAAGGGCGATATATGGCTGGGATCAGATTGGCGAGTGAAACCTGCCGAGGAGTTAATAGAGAGGCTTAATAGTTTATCCTGGGTGGATGATGCAAGTTTATATTATAATTAGCCACTTGGTAATTCTTGTGCATTTATATAAAACATGAACCCTGACTATCTGGATTTTGAACAGCCAATTGCCGATCTTATGGCCAAAATTGAGCAGCTGCATTATGTATCCAGCGAAGAAGATTCAATAGATATAGTCGAGGAGATAGAAAATCTGGAGGCCAAGTGCGCAGACCTCACCAAATCTATTTATGCCAAACTGGGGCCGGCACAGATCTCAAAAGTATCAAGACACCCCTTGCGGCCTTATACTATGGACTATCTGCCTCTAATCTTCAGTAGTTTTGAAGAATTGCATGGTGACCGGGCGTTTGCCGATGATAAGGCCATCATCTCTGGAATTGCAAGACTTGATAATAAACCTCTAGCATTTATCGGCCAGCAGAAAGGTCGCAGCACCCAGGATAAGGTAAAACATAATTTTGGCATGGCGCGGCCTGAGGGTTATCGCAAAGCTGCCAGGATTATGAAGCTGGCTGAGAAGTTTTCCTTGCCGGTAATAACTTTTATTGACACCCCCGGCGCCTACCCTGGGATTGGCGCCGAAGAGCGTGGGCAAAGTGAGGCAATTGCCAGTAATTTAAAGCTTATGGCAAACCTTAGAACTCCGGTAATAGCCACAGTTATCGGCGAAGGAGGCTCCGGTGGCGCTTTGGCAATCGGAGTAGCGGATAAAGTTAATATGCTGCAATACAGTACATATTCGGTAATATCACCTGAGGGCTGCGCATCAATTCTATGGAAAAGCGCAGACAAAGCCGATATTGCCGCCGAAGCCATGGGCCTTACCGCCCAAAGCCTGCGCAAACTGGGACTGATTGATGAAATTATCTTAGAGCCGATTGGCGGTGCCCATCGCAATCTGGATGAAATGGCTGGCAATCTTAAAGAGTCGTTACGGCGCAATTTAGATGAAGTTAGTGAACAGAATATCGATGAAATACTTGCGACCAGGTACAATAAGCTTATGAGTTTTGGCAACTTTGAGGAGTGAGACTGAGGAGCTTGCCGCCCCGATAGTTAAACTCATAAATAAAACCTGCCCCGCAAATATTTATCTGGCCTATAGCGGTGGAGTGGACTCGACAGTTCTGGTAAAGATCATCACAGAACTTAAAGTGCGAAATAAAATTAACCAAAACCTACACGCCATACACATAAACCACAACCTTAATCCCAAGGCGCACAAATGGGCAGAGCATTGCCGGGCCGAATGCGCTAAATACCCTCTTGAATTTAGCGTTTTTAAAGTTACAGTTAATACGGACAAACCAAGCCTGGAGTCTGAAGCACGTAAGGCAAGGTATGCCGAATTTGAAAAAATCATAAATAATAAAGATGCACTTATATTGGCGCAACATCAGGATGATCAGGTCGAGACTTTTTTTCTGCGTCTTTTTCGCGGTGCCGGCCCCACCGGCCTTGCAGCCATGCGTCCGGTAAGAAAACTAGGACCAGGAATGGTATTAAGGCCCTGGCTAAATTTGCCGAAAGCTAAAATTTTAGATTATGCGTTAAAACATAATCTAAGATGGATAGAGGATGATAGTAATCTGGATACGGGATTTGATAGAAATTACCTGCGAAAGGAGATTATTCCAAAGATAAAGAAGCGCTGGCCAGGTCTTAACAAAACTGTAAGTCGCACCGCCAAGATCTTGGCGCACACAGCTGATAAAAGCCTGGTTAAAAATAAAAAACTTAAAGTTAATAAACTTAAAAACTTAAAAAGTCAGGATGCGGAAAATCTGGTTTACCAATGGCTTAAATATTTAAAAGTTCCTACGCCCACACACAAAATAATCCAGAATATTGTAAAAGAAGTGGCGCTGGCCAAAGAAGATGCAAAACCACATATAACCTGGTCTGGCGGTGAAGTAAGAAGATATGCCGGCAAGCTTTATTACTTTACAAAACCAAAAAGCCTTGCCAGAGTAGAGCTTACGCAAACCCTAAGCGGTAGGGAGCTTATTAAGGCAGCTAAAAATAAGGCCGTTATAAACTTGGCCCAGACTACAAGTGGGACTATAGCCAAACTTAAATTTAATTTTAATAACCACCAGGGATTAAAAATCGATGATAACGACAAGATAAGCGTAAAATTCCCAGCGGGCGGTGAGAAAATAAAACCTGCTTTTGGCAAACACACTAAAGATTTAAAAAAGATATTTCAGGAACAGAAAATTCCACCATGGGACCGGCGCAGAATACCGCTTATATTCGTAAATGGTAAATTGGCAGCAGTTTCAGGAATATGTGTCAGCGATGATTTTTTCACCCATAGCGGCGGAGTGAAGATAAGTTTAATAAAACAATAATGAAAGCTATGATACTGGCAGCGGGGCGTGGCGAGCGCTTGCGGCCCTTAACCGACACCATACCCAAGCCTCTGCTTGAGGTTAAGGGCGAAGCACTAATTGTGCGGCAAATAAAAAAATTAAAAGCTGCCGGCATAAAGGAAATAGTGATTAATTTGGCTTGGCTCGGTGAGCAAATTTATGAGTTTCTAGGGAATGGGCAGACCTTAGGTGTTAAACTCGAATATTCTAAAGAGCCGCCGGGGGCTTTGGAAGCGGCAGGCGGCATCATTGAAGCTCTGCCGTTATTGGATGATAAGCCCTTTATTGTGGTTAATTCCGATATCTGGACCGACTACGATTACGCCAAATTAAAACTTAAGGACAACTTCATTGCGCATCTGGTTTTAGTAAAAAATCCTCCACATAATTCACATGGCGACTTTGGTCTGGATGAAGATATACTGTTAATGCCGAATAAAAGACTTCCCAGTTATACTTTTAGCGGAATAGGTATTTATCATCCTGAGTTATTTAAGCCTTATGCCCGCGGCAGCCGGCCTTTACTTCAGGTTTTAACTTCAGCAATAGATAAGCAACAAGTAACCGGCATACTTTACCAGGGAACCTGGATTGATATCGGAACTAAAAAGCGACTACAAGCTGCCAACAATTTAGATAGCTGGTAATTTATAAAGATGCCCTTTAGGTTTTCTTGCAAATCATTCTTACTATAAGTATGATTGATACAAATTACGCTAAACTTAACTTTTAAAGGAGATGTGGGATGACCAAAGATAAAATTATTGAAAATGTTAACAACCAGTTACAAAAAATTGGGGTAAAGCCTGATGCTAAACTTGTAGAAAAACTTGCCACCAATTATAGAGTGGTAATGGCAAAATCAGATGCAAAGCTTGTAGCCTGTGGACAAAAATCTGAATTAGAGCGAATTAAAACTAACTTTCTAAAGAAAAAACTTGGTCTTAAATCAGGCAATGAGAAATTGGATGAATTACTGGCCAAAGTCTGCGATAAAATGAAGCCGATAAGACAAAAAAACCGGATTGCTTTTTATTACTTATTGGTAAAAGAGGCCAGAAAAACTTCGGTATTTAAATAATTTTATCAAGTTGTATAAACCTGGATAATGCAACAGCTTGCCGGTTAATATCCGTGTATTATTTAGCTATGCTTAGGTAGCATAAACATAAGTTTCTAATTTAAAAACTTTAAAACCTTAACTGCGGTTGAATGCCATGAGGTAAGTTTACTGCCGCAGCTTCCGGATATTGCTCCAGGATTAATACTTTAAGGCCGGACTCGGCGGCAAGTTTGGCTGTGCCAACTCCATTTACCCCGGCGCCGATTACTATAAGATCATAAATTTCAGGCATTTTTAAGGTTCTTTACCAGTCTGGAAAATAAATCGGTTTCTATAAGATCAACTTCATACTGCAGGAGTCTTTTTACCAGATCAACACTATTTACGGTAAAAACCGCAAGCTTAAAATCTTTACCGAAATTATTAAAGTTCAATACTGACTTATAACTGGTAAAAAGGCAATCCGCATTAAGCCCATCGACACGCTTAATAATGTAACTATCCAAATAATCACTGACCCAGCCAGTTTGAATCCCGCAGGTTTTAGCCGCACTTACAAGTTCGGCATTATAAGATATAAGTACATATTTAAATTTAGCATCTTTTAAAACATCCAATACTTTATCCAGCACTTTGTTAATACCAAATTCTGCAATGCTCTGGGTTTTAAGTTCTATAAATGCCTTAAGTTTCTCATGACTGTTTAGCATATCAACCGTTTGGCTTAATGATGGCATGTACTCTTGAGGCACTTTAGCTTTATCAAGCAAATGAATTTTATCCAAACCGCGGGATGTGGTTTTTAATATATTAATATCCCTGCCGGTTGTGCGAAAAAGGTTAGCATCATGCAGCATAAAGGGCACAAGATCCCGGGATAGCTGCACATCAAATTCAACGAATTTGGCACCGCTATTGATTGCGGTTTTGAGGGAACGCAATGAGTTTTCTGGGGCTGATTCATGGTCGCCACGGTGTGCAACTAAAAATTTAAATTTATCTAGCACCATAATTTATCTTCAGTTCCAAATTTCAGATTGTGATGTAGAATGTGGTAATTAGGAAGCAAAATTTATTTTTAAAGTAATACAATTTGACTTATGTATAAAATTCTTTTGTTTGTTCTATTTATTTTTAGCTTTACCGTTCTTCAAGCTGGAAGCTGGGTCGAATGCGCGGATGAGGGTGATTTTTGTAATTTTCAGGGCAAAAAACGTGTTGCGTATGGTCAAGGTTTAAAATGGACTTATAAAAACTATTCTGACGGCGTGGCGTGCAGCTATAAAAAATTTACCCCGGATAATGCCCCGGACCTGCTTGACTTAACCGCAAATTTAAACAAATGTAAATATTTTAATCCCTGGGACAAATGTGCAGATGAAGGCAGATTCTGCCGTTTTGCTGGTACTCGGCAAGTTGCATTTGGAGCTCACGGCAACTGGCTGGTTAAAAAGTTCACAGGTGGCGTACACTGCTCTTCCCAGCAGTTCGGCCGGATTGACTTTAACCCTACCAAGATCAATTCTTGCATAATTCTAGGGCCAGATCAGAGCTTTGTTAATAAATAACTCACCCCAGATACCTGTCAATCAATATCATAGTTTGCTATAAGTTAGCGCAAATGTTCTAATACCACAATGAAAAATGACGCCTTAACCAATATAAAGTTTAGCACTCTTGGGCTGCAGTCAAGCTTGGAGCAGGGGCTTAAGGATGCCGGCTTTGAATTTTGTACGCCAATTCAGGCAAAAGCCCTGCCCCTGGCCTTGAATGGACAGGATGTTGCCGGTCAGGCGCAAACCGGTACCGGAAAAACCATTGCCTTTTTGCTGGCGCTGATGCAGAACTTGCTGAATAATTCAAAAAAAACCAGCTCCCATCACCCACGTGCCATAGTCCTGGCGCCGACCAGAGAGTTAGCAATTCAGATACACAAAGATGCAGAGCTTATTGGCCAGCATACAGGTCTTAGCCTGGGTTTGGTTTTTGGCGGTTCGGCCTACATTGAGCAAAAAGAAATGCTAACACGGGGTGTAGATATTCTTATCGGCACTCCGGGCAGAATTATTGATTATTTCAAGCAACGAGTATTTAACTTGAGACAGATTGAAGTGATGGTACTGGATGAGGCTGACCGCATGTTTGATCTTGGTTTTATCAAAGATATTCGCTATTTATTGCGGCGTATGCCTAAACCGGAACAGCGTTTAAGCATGCTGTTTTCCGCCACCTTGTCGCATAAAGTTAGCGAACTGGCTTATGAGCACATGAATCTGGCAGAGAAAATTGAAATAGAACCCAAAAAAAGAATTGCCGACAAATTAAGCGAGGCAGTTTTTTATCCGGCCAATGACGAAAAAATCGCCTTGTTAATCGGACTTTTGCGTAAAGCCGGCAGCGACCGCTGTATGGTGTTTGTAAATACAAGAAAAGAAGGTGAAAACGTATGGGGAGCGTTGGAGGCCAATGGTTTTAAGACCGCTTTATTATCCGGCAGTGTGCCACAAAAAAAACGTATGCGGTTGTTAAGTGAATTTCAAAAAGGTGAGAAACAGATTTTAGTAGCGACTGATGTTGCGGCCCGTGGTCTGCATATAGATGATGTAAGCCATGTTTATAATTATGACCTGCCGCAGGATGTGGAAGATTATGTGCATCGTATAGGTCGCACTGCCCGTGCCGGAAAAACTGGTGAGGCCATAAGTTTTGCCTGCGAGGAATTTGCCTTTTCCTTGCCGGAAATAGAACAGTTTATCGGGCATTCTATTGATATCGGGCAAATAAAAGATGAAGATTTAGCCAAGGATTTATTGCCACCGATAAAGATAGTCAAACCTAAATTCAAACCCAGACATAAAAAATCTTCTCGGCGACAAAAACCCAGAGCAGCGCGCTCACAAAAATCGAGATAAAATGCCATATAAAGCTGTGGCTTTGATTTCCGGTGGGCTGGATTCTTTACTAGCTGTGCGGGTTGTACAAGAGCAGGGAATATATGTTGAGGGGCTTAATTTTTACACCGGGTTTTGTGTTGAAGGTCATACTCACGCTATTCGCAAAAAAGATAAAAATAAACCAAAGCGCAACAATGCTTTATGGGCCGCGGAACAGCTAGGAATAAAACTGCACATACTGGATATTATTGAACCGTATAAGGACATATTACTAAACCCCAAACATGGTTATGGTGCCAATATGAACCCGTGCCTTGACTGTAAGATTTTCATGGTAAAAAAAGCGCATGAGTGGATGCTGGAACATGGTTTTGATTTTATTATTACCGGCGAAGTGGTTGGACAAAGACCTAAATCCCAACGGCGGCATACCATGCCTATAGTGGCCAATGAGTCAGGTGCCAATGATTTGTTAGTAAGGCCCTTATGCGCCAAAAACTTACCGCCGACCAAGCCAGAACGTGAGAATTGGCTTAAGCGTGACAGATTGTATGGATTTTCCGGTCGCAACCGTAAACCACAAATGGCTCTGGCCGCCAAATTCGGATTTGATGATTATGCCAGCCCGGCCGGCGGTTGCTGTTTTCTAACCGATGAGAATTATTCCAGAAAACTTGTAGATTTATGGCAGACCCGCGACACACGCGACTACACACTGGACGACATAATGCTGCTAAAAGTCGGCAGACACCTGCGCCCGGCCCCAAATTATAAACTCATTGTTTCGCGTGAAGAAGGTGAAAATCAATTTCTACATGGATATAAAAAGCATTTTACCAGCATTGAGCTTAATGATTTGCCGGGGCCTTTGGCGCTGGTGGATGGAAAGCCAAACACTAAAGATCTGGAGCTTGCAGCAAGCATAGTCGGCAGATTCAGTAAATTCAGAGAGCAGGACAACCTATCATTCAACATTACCCAACCTTGCGGCAAAACATATATTATTAAAGTCAAACCTTTGCCAGCGGATAAATTAGCTAAAAGCTGGTATGTCTGAATACGAACTTGATGCCAGTGGTCTTTTATGTCCGTTGCCGGTTATTAAAACCCAGGATAAAATTCATAATTTAAAACCCGGGGATATCTTAAAAGTAATCTGCACTGACCCTGGGGCTTTATATGATATTCCTGCCTGGTGTCGAATCAATAATCATGAAATTTTGCAGAAAATTACAAAACATGGGCAAATTTTGCTAAAAATTAGAGTGAATTAACCTAATTTTAGTAGAAATTTTGCAGTTTAGTGCTAGAATAGCCGCGGTTTTGACAAATATTTACAACGGTGTAAATATTCTGGCACTTATATTCATAAGTCCTGAAGCCCCGGTTTATTTTTTTATCTATTTATTAAATAGGAGAGACTTTTATGTCACAAAAAGTTATTAAACTTATCAAGGACAATAACGCCAGGTTTGTAGATTTACGCTTTACCGACACTAAGGGCAAGGAACAGCACGTCAGTATTCCTGCGCATGAGGTCAACGCAAACTTTTTTAAAGAAGGCAAGATGTTTGATGGCTCATCCATCGCCGGCTGGAAAGGAATTAATGAATCCGATATGGTGTTGCTACCAGATTCATCCACGGCGGTAATCGACCCTTTCTTTGAAGAAACTACAGTTAACATCCGTTGTTATATCGTAGAACCGGATACCTATGAAGGTTATGATCGTGATCCGCGCTCCATTGGCGAAAGGGCGGAAAAATACTTAAAATCCACTAAAATTGGTGACCAGGCTTATTTCGGCCCAGAGCCAGAGTTTTTTATCTTTGACAGCGTACGCTGGAGTACTGACAACCATAGTACCTTTTACAATATCAGTTCGGAAGAAGCAGACTGGAACACCGGAAAGGAATATGAAGGCGGCAACCTTGGCCATAGGCCAAAAATCAAAGGTGGATATTTTCCGGTACCCCCGGTAGATTCCTGCCAGGATATTCGTAGTGCTATGTCCCTGGTAATGGAGGACATGGGACTTAAAATTGAAGCCCACCACCATGAAGTAGCAACCGCCGGCCAGAATGAAATAGCCACCGCATTTAATTCACTGGTCAAAAAAGGTGACGAAGTACAAATTTTAAAATATGTGATTCACAATGTGGCGCATGCTTACGGCAAGACCGCAACCTTTATGCCCAAGCCGATAATTGATGATAATGGTACCGGTATGCACGTACATCAATCCATTTCCAAAAATGGTAAAAATATTTTTAGCGGCAAAGAGTATGGTGGTCTGTCAAAAATCGCACTTTATTATATCGGTGGAATTATCAAACATGCCAGAGTCCTGAACGCATTTACCAATGCTTCAACCAACAGCTATAAGCGTCTGGTACCGGGCTTTGAGGCGCCGGTAATGCTGGCCTATTCGGCCCGTAACCGTTCGGCATCTATCCGAATTCCGTATGTAGCAAATCCTAAGGCCAGAAGAATCGAAGTACGTTTCCCTGATCCTACCGCCAACCCATACTTGGCCTTTGCCAGTATGCTGATGGCCGGGATTGACGGCATACAAAACAAGATTGACCCAGGAAAAGCAATGGACGTTGACTTGTATGAACTTCCGGAAAGCAAGGCTAAACGGATTCCGCAAGTCTGTTTCTCATTGGAAGAAGCACTGCAAAATCTGGATAAGGATCGTAAATTCCTAACTGCCGGCGGCGTATTTACCGATGATTTCATCGACAGTTATATTGATCTTAAGATGGATGAAGTCAGCCGCTTACACAAATCTCCACATCCGGCGGAGTTTGATCTTTATTATTCCGTTTAGGAAAATAATCGCCTTTACTAGAAAGCCCCGTCAGGGGTTTTTTTTATATCTTACGCAAAGCCGAAGACAGTTTGCTTTTTTATCCAAGAACAGCCAGCAGAGTTTAGTACAATAGCGGACAATTAACTTGGGGCTTAAGAGATGAGTATAAATGAACTGCATGATTTGCTTGCTGATTTAAAGGATAAGGCCAATGGCCTTAGCATGGAGGAAGTCGAGCGCCGCCAGCATCTAAACGAAATTATCGAAAGTTTAGAAGAACAAATTCTTTCGGAACAAGGCATCGATATCAGAGATGAAGTATATGAAATGCTGGAGGATAAGCTACTACATTTTGAGGTAGAGCACCCGGCTATAGCTTCGGTTTTGGGCAGCATTTTAAATACCTTGAAAAGCATGGGCATATAAAGATAAATATTTAATTTCTTATTCTGCCGATAAATGAATTCTGGCAAATCCAATATTTATACATTAATGCAGGATATGGCTGAAGCCCTGCGCACCCCTGGTATGATAATGCTAGGTGGAGGCAGCCCGGCTCTCATAGAAAAAGCGATAGAGATATTCCAGTCGTCCCTGTTGAAAGTTGCCAAGGATAAGGAATTATTTAAAAGCGCTGTATGCCAATACAGCGATTCTGCCGGCGATGCAAAATTTCGTGAACTTTTAGCAGACTATTTAAATAAAAAACAGGACTGGAAAATAACAAAAGACAATATTCTGGTTACCAGTGGCAGCCAAAGTGCGTTTAAAATGCTGTTTGAATATTTCACTCAGCATAAAGGTAAAATTATTTTCCCGCTCATACCGGATTACATCGGTTATGGCATTTTGGCGGAACAAGATATGCTGGGTATTCCTGGCAAAATCAAATACATAGATCATAATAAGTTCCGTTATCAAATTTCCGACAAGCTACAAACCAAGCTTGACGGAGCCGGTGCTTTATGTATTTCAAGACCGTGTAACCCCACTGGCGGCATGTTGGAAGATTCAGAATTATCAGATCTTATAAAACTTGCACAAGCACATAATCTTAACCTGATTCTGGATAATGCTTATGGCCAGCCGCTGCCTAATATTGTGTATAAAGAACGTTCGCTGCCGTGGGCGGCAAATGCGATTTACTGCCTGTCTTTGTCAAAACTTGGTATGCCGGGTACCCGCACCGGGATCGTTATCGGCAATGAGCAGATGATTTCCACTCTGGCTGTACTAAACGCTAGAAATGCTTTGGCTCCAGGCGGGGTCGGGCCTGCCATGGCAAGTGTTTTAATAGAGAATTCTGACCTCGACAAATTGCTAAATGAGGTCATCAATCCCTGGTATGCAAAACGTAAAGATCAAATTGTCGGTTTTATGGATAAGTACTTTGCCGACCTGCCGGTCAGGTACCATGAAGTTGACGGCGGGTTTTTTAACTGGATCTTTTGCCCGCAGCTAAATACCGGAGGCCATGAATTATACGAAACCCTAAAAAAGAACAAGGTGGTAGTAGTGCCGGGTTATGCTTTTGCCCCGGGACTGAAACAGCACTGGCCTCATCTTGAAAAGTGTTTTCGCATCAGCACCGGTCAGCCTCTGGAATTAGTTGAACGAGGCATAAGTAAGATTGCCAAAGTCCTGACGGATTTATAACTGGCTTATTTTTAAGCGCAGACTAGCGCCAGAATGGTTTTTCTGCCTCGGCTCTGGCTGCAGCTTTGTTAAGCCCAATATCCTTTAATTGCTCGCTGCTTAAGTTTGCCAGGGCCTTTCTTGATTTTATCCTATGTGAGTATAATCTCACATGATTTAGCATAAGTAATAATTTAGTTAAACTTATAAAACCTGTTTTAGGCGCTTTTGCTTCAGAATAAGTTCCATGATTTAGTAATTCTCTGATTCGCATACTATTTTTTACAAAATAAAAGTTTCGATAGTCCTATTATTGCCAGATTTATAACTTTGACAAATGATAATAAATAATATTTAGCATTAGAATTACTAATGCTAAACCTGCGAGGTGAAGCTATAATGGCGTAATGCGTAAAAATTTACCACCACTTAATAACCTGAATACATTCAGTATCACCGCTAAATATTTAAGCTTTTCCAGGGCCGCCGATGAGCTGGCAATAACTCAGTCTGCGGTTAGCCAACAGATCAGGTTGCTGGAGCAACGTCTCGGCTTCCAGTTGTTCTACAGATTACATAAAAAACTAAGATTAAGTCCAGAGGGGGAAATACTGGAAAAATCCGTAAGTTCGGCACTGGACAATATAAAAGATACTCTGAACATTCTTTATAAGGATGAATTAAGTGGCGTTCTGACCATCAGTACATTACCTTCACTTGCCATGAAATGGTTAATTCCACGCCTGGCTGATTTTAACCAAAAATATCCAGAGATAAACGTACACATCCACGCCAATGTCGAACTTACGGATTTTAAAACCGAAGCCGATGATATGGCGATACGTTTTGGCCACCGTTCGCAGCCGGATATTTATGAAAGATTTTTAATGCCAGAGGAAATCTTTTTAGTCGCAAGTCCAAAACTTCTCAAGGGAAAATATCCGTTAAAGAAACCTTCCGATCTCAAACACCATACCCTGCTGCATGACGAGATTGACTGTCATTATGAACTGTACGGGGTGGCACGGGAAACCACCTGGAAAGATTTTGCCGCTTTACTTAAGGTAGATATAAGCAAAAATAAAAACCTTACCTTTACCCAGGCTCATCTGGTACTGCAGGCAGCAGTTGAGGGTCAGGGAGTGGCAATTGCCCGTAGCGCTTTGGTGGCTGATGACTTAAAAACCGGGCTTTTGGTAAGGATTTATCCCGATAAGATTATAAAGTCACCCGGTTACCATATCGTATATCCGAAAACCTATACTAAGCGCAAAAAAATAAAACTTTTTGAAAAATGGCTGCTGACCCAGGTTTAAAAATTAAAGATTTGAGTTTGGGTAAACTTGAAGCTATTTTTCTTGTTGAAAAATCCGCCAACCAATATCCCTGGACCCGGGCAATAATTAAACAAGGGATTGCTGCTGGCTTTAATTATATCGGGGCATATATAAACCAAAAACTTGTAGCTTATATCGTGCTTGATATTAAAAGTGTGGAAGCACAAATCTTAAACTTGTCAGTAATCCCTGAATTCCAGTCCCGCGGTATCGGCGGGCAATTATTGGAATATGCAATCAAGTTTGCCAAAAATAATAAATCTGACAGTATTTTTCTTGAGGTACGGGCTTCTAATATCAAAGCTCTAAGGCTATATAAAGCCGCCGGTTTTACCAAGAGCGGTTTTAGGAAAAATTATTACCCAGCATCAGGCACAAAAGAAGATGCGCTTGTACTTAATTTGAAATTGACGCTCAGTTAAAGCAAAACCCGCCTCTAACTACAGCTGTTAAGCTGGATCGAATAAACGCCTGCCAGACGGTTTACCTTACGGGCATAGTTTTTAAGCCAGGGCTTGCGGTTATAGGAACCACGCCGGTAACCGGCCTGGCCTTCATGGTAGGCTAAGTACTGGGCATAGGCATTATGTTTGGAAATGCCAAGTTTAGAATGCGATTTGTTCATATACCAGCCCATAAAGTCTGCCGCATCGGCAAAGTTGCTTCTACTGGCAAAAACAGTACCGGTATCCCGCTTATATTCTTTCCAGGTTCCATCAAGTGCCTGCGAATAACCTTTGGCCGAAGATATCCGTTTAAAGCTTGGTATAAAGCCGAAAATCTTTTTACGCGGAGTTTTAGCATTACTTTTAAAGGCAGACTCATAGCGCATGGTAGCCATCAGTACCGGCACCGGTACGCCCCATTTCTTTTGAGTTTTTAGCGCCTGCTTTTTCCAGGATTTTTTCTCACTGAATATGTCGCATATATTTTCCTTATTTTTCGGTGGTGCAGTCTGACAAGACACCACAAAGATTAAAAACAATAATAAAAATATATTATTCCGCCTCATTTTATTCCCTAGAATTCTTTATATTCCAGGTCTTTATAACAGAATTATGAATTCCTTTCAAGCTTAAGCTTGCACGGTATTCCTTAGCCAGCTTTAGACTGTCTAAAGGCCCGAGGCTTACTCTATGCCATATGGTGTCGTTTGATTTGACCTTATCTACTACTATATTGTTAAACTTATAGCCTTGCAGTATACGCTCAAGTTTTAGTGCCCGCTTGTGATTTTTAAAGGAACCTACCTGCAACATATAGGCCTTAATTTCAGATAGGTCGTGCTCTGCAGTATGAGAAAATTCCAGAGGCGGTTCTACTGTTTTTTCTCCCGGCAACAGGCTGTAGAAGTTATATTCTATCTCCGGCTCATCATAAGTTGCAGTCTCAGATGGGTTAGTTTTACTAACTTCCGGTTTAAAAAAACTGGAATTTACAATATAAGGATAAGCTAGAACCAGTACCAACACATACGCTGCTAATTTTAAACCACCGATAATTAAATTCTTGCGTCTGGTGCGTTTTGCAGCTTTTTCTTTTTCAATAAGCTTTCTACGGCGGTTAACTGTAGGTTTTTTCCCCGGCATTACATTTTATCCGGCGCTAAAACCCCGATAAGCCCAAGCCCATTATGGATGATTATCCGTACCGCGTTAATCAAACATAGTCTGGCATTACGTAAATCTTCATCATCAAGAATAAACTTATATGCGTTGTAATAAGTATGGTATTCATTAGCCAAATCCTTTAGATAAAAAGCTAAGTAATGCGGGGCAAAATTATCCGCAGATTTTAATAAAATATCCTGATATTGATTTAAGCGCTTTATAAGAGCCTGCTCTTTATCGGTAGTCAATAACTCCAGGTTATCCAGACCTTGGTCTACATCCCAGCTAAAACCATGCTGTTTAAGCTTATGCATTACACTTTGAGTACGCGCATGTGCGTATTGAATATAGTACACCGGATTTTCATTCGACTTTGACTTGGCAAGATCCAGGTCAAAATCAAGATGCTGCTCGGATTTACGCATGATATAAAAGTATCTCGCGGCATCCACCCCGACCTCTGTGTAAAGCTCGCGCAAGGTCACGAAAGAACCGCTACGGGTTGACATAGGGATTTTTTCTCCACTGCGGTATAAGTTGGCAAACTGCACTAGCAGCATAGTCAAGCGCTTGGGTTCAAAACCCATGGCTTTGATGCTTGCCTGCATCCTGGGTATATAACCATGGTGATCCGCTCCCCAAATGTTTATCAGGTTATCGAAACCACGGTCAAATTTATTTTTGTGGTAGGCGATGTCCGAGGCAAAATAAGTATTAAGACCATTCTCCCGTACCACCACCCGATCTTTGTCATCGCCATAAGCGGTAGTTTTGAACCATTTGGCGTTTTGCTTGGAATAAATATCACCTTTACCCTCCAGGTCTTTTATAGTTTTATCTATTTCATTACTGTCATTTAAAGATATCTCTGAAAACCAGTTGTCATATTCAACTCGGAAACTTTTAAGATCCTGTTTTATATTTTGTAAAATAGTTTCCAGTGCAATTTTAAATACATATGTGTAATTGTCTTTAAGATAAACCTTAGCCTTGGCGATTAAATCATCAATGTGCTGCTCTTTATCCCCGCCTTGAGCTTCATCGGCTCTAATATTCCGCAAGAGTTCATCACTGTCAATTTTAAGCTCTTCCTTACGTTGGCGATGAATTCTGGCACCGATATCCCAGATATAATCGCCCTGATAACCATTATCTGGAAACCTGACCTCTATCCCACTAAGATCTAAGTAACGCAGCCAGACACTGACTGTCAAAATATCCATCTGCCGTCCGGCATCATTGACATAATATTCAGTAGTAACTTTAAAGCCTGCAGCCTGCAGAATATTAGCAAGACTGGCGCCATAAGCTGCCCCACGGCCATGCCCTACATGTAAGGGGCCGGTAGGGTTAGCCGAGACAAATTCCAGACAGATTTTTTTTCCATTAGAGCCTTGTAAACCAAATCTGGAATTCTTTTCCAAAATACTTTTTATAATCTGGTTTTGACTCTCAGGGTTTAGAAAAAAATTAATAAACCCGGGCCCGGCAACTTCTACTTTTTTTATTGATTTGCTTTCTGGAAGTTTTGCAATCAGGCTGTCTGCGATTTCTCGCGGTGAGGATTTTAAGCGCCCGGCAAGCTTAAGTGCGATGTTAGTTGAGAATTCACCGTGCTCGGGATCTTTAGTGCGCCCCAGCTCAATTTGCGGTTGCGGGCCGAAATTTTCATAGCTGGAGACAAAATCTGCCAACGCCTCTGCGATAAGCGATGTAATATGCTCTTGCATTTAGCGTACTAACGAGGATTCTACCTGGTTGCGAGTATCGCTGCCGGCAAGCACTTCAATCAAATTCAAGGCAAAATCCATTGCTGTGCCAGGGCCACGCGAGGTAATAATTTTCCCATCAACTTCCACTGCATTACCGGTATTTTCAACATCTACGGCCTCAAGCACTCCCGGATAACTTGTAGCCTGTCTGTCTTTTAGTAATCCCTTGTCAGCAAATACCTTAGGAGCAGCACAAATTGCTGCAAGATGTTTTTCCTTTTCTTGCATTTTCTGGATTAGTTTGGTTATTCTCGAATCATTGTTTAGATTATCCGCCCCCGGGAGCCCTCCGGGCAATACCAGCATATCATATTCCTCACTCAGCGCTGAATCCAGACTCATATCCGCCATATGTGAAGTATGACGACTGGCCAGTACCGGATTGTGATCCAGATAGGCGCTTACAACCTCAATATCAGCCCGGCGTAGTAAATCGATTATAGTAATCGCTTCCAGTTCTTCAAATCCTTGAGCTAATGGTAATAAAACTTTTGCCACTTTAAGAAATTACAGATTTTTAAATAATTGCAGGCCTTTTAATATATTCAGGGCTTCATACAACACAAAATCCTCTTTCAATAAATTGGCATTTTTATCCTTGGCCTTTTTATCTTCAGCTTGTTCGGGATCAGCCTTTGAATCATCTAAAGTCTTGTCAGCTTCTTCTTCCCCTCCATTATTCTCAAGATGTCCTGACAAATCCTGTTCCAATACCCTGTTTAAAAGATGCCTGTCTTCACTTTCTTTTATAGCTATTGGTTTAACTTCTATATCGGGGATTATGCCTTTGGCCTGAATAGACCTGCCTGACGGCGTATAATAAAGCGCAGTCGTAATTTTTAAGGCAGCACCATTTTGCATCGGCAATACCGTCTGCACCGAACCTTTGCCGAAAGTTTTACTGCCGATAATTATTGCCCGTTTGTGATCCTGCAATGCGCCGGCAACAATCTCTGAAGCCGAGGCTGAGCCATTATTAATTAACACCACCATCGGCGCTCCATCCAACACATCTCCTTTGACAGCTTTAAATTCAACTTTGCTTTTAGCGGTTTTACCCTCGGTATAGACTATAAGCCCCTCATTCAGAAAAGCGTCGGACACATCCACAGCTCCATCCAGTACCCCGCCTGGGTTATTACGTAAATCCAGCACCAGACCTTTTAGTTTTTCACCTTCATTATCTTCAACCAGTTTGGTCAGAGATTTTTGAATATTTTCGTTAGTTTGCTCCTGAAATTGACTGATTCTCAGATAGCCGAAACCAGGTTCTAAAATTCTTTGGCGTACGCTCCTGATTTTAATAATGTCGCGGATAATTTTAATTGGTTTGGGCTGCTCCTCACCTTCACGCACTATAGTTATAGTAATAGGTTCACCTGGTTTGCCTCGCATGATTTTAACTGCTTCATTCAAAGTCATACCTTTTACCGAAGTGCTATCCAGACGGATAATCAGATCACCTGCTTTCACTCCGGCCTTGGCCGCAGGCGTATCGTCTATCGGTGATATTACCTTAACAAAACCGTCTTCCATGCCAACTTCTATCCCCAATCCGCCAAACTGGCCTTCAGTACTAATCTTAAGCTCGCTGAAATCTTCTGGCAGTAAATATGATGAATGCGGATCAAGCCCGCTTACCATGCCGGATATGGCATTATTGATAAGGTCTTTATTATCAACACCTTCCACATAATTTTTCTTGATATTGTAGAAAATCTGGCTGAAAGTCTGCAATTCTTCCAACGGCAGGCTATTGGCCGCCTTGGCAGGTTTTTTTTCTGCAAATACCGAGCTTTGACTGGTAACAATTATAATGCCCAGTATCAGACCTAAAGTCATCCAAATTATACTTTTAAACTTCATTTACAATTTTTTTAAATCTAACAAGGGATTATACCGTTATTTTAGATTGCTTGCTAATAACCCCGGTTAGAAACTCCAAAAAATATCAGCACTTAACACTGGTAAATATTTAATCATATTATCCAAGTTAAGCTTAGCTTGAGTCTGGAATAATTTAAAATACCGCAGATGGAAGTATCAAATATCCTTGACGGTCTTAATAAGGAGCAAAGAGCTGCGGTAAGTTCGGAAAGTAAAAACACCCTGGTGCTGGCCGGAGCCGGCAGCGGTAAAACCAAGGTTCTGGTTCACCGGATAGCCTGGCTGATAGAAGTCGAAAATATATCACCCTGGAATGTTATGGCGGTTACTTTTACCAACAAGGCTGCCAATGAAATGCTGACCCGAACCGGGGCGCTGATTAATGCTCCGGTAAAAAACATGTGGATCGGCACTTTTCATGGACTGGCGCACAGGTTTTTACGAACTCATTTTAAAGAGGCAGGCCTTGCGGATAATTTCCAGATTCTGGACAGCGAGGATCAGTACCGCACCGTCAGAAGAGTATTAAAAGAACTTAACCTGGATGAAAAACGCTGGCCACCCAGACAATTACAATGGCAAATAAACCAGTTCAAGGATGACGGTCTGCGTGCCGCTGATATTCAAGTAGATGAAAGTTTATATACCAGAACCATACATAAGGTATACGGTTTATACGAACAAAAATGCCAAAACTCAGGCCTGGTGGATTTTGCCGACTTATTGCTAAGAACTTTTGAGCTTTTGCGGGATAACTCCGAGCTATTAATGTTTTATCAGAAAAGATTTACTCATATTCTGGTCGATGAGTTTCAGGATACCAATAAAATCCAGTATGCCTGGATTAAACTCCTAGCCGGTAACACATCCAAGGTGTTTGTGGTGGGCGATGATGACCAGTCGATTTACGGCTGGCGCGGCGCACAGGTCGGCAATGTTTATGATTTTGAGAATAGTTTTCCTGAGGTTGCAGTTTATAAGTTGGAGCAGAATTACCGCTCGACCGCCAATATTTTAAATGCCGCCAACGCACTGATAAAACAAAACTCTTGCCGAATGGAGAAAAATCTATGGACTGAAGGCGCAAGCGGTGAGCTGATAAATTTGTATCAGGCTTACAATGATCTGGATGAGGCGGACTTTGTGATAGAAAAGGTGACTGATTTGGTCACGAATGGTCAGAACAGAAGTCAAATTGCAATCTTATACCGCTCCAATGCCCAATCCAGGTTATTTGAAGAAAGATTAATCAGCAATAATGTTCCGTACCGGGTTTACGGCGGTTTGCGGTTCTTTGACCGGGCGGAAATCAAAGATGCACTGGCTTACTTAAGACTTATTGCCAATCCAGATGATGATGTGGCTTTTGAACGGGCAGTAAACCAGCCGGCAAGAGGCATAGGTGTGCGCACCATGGAAATTTTAAGAGAGCAGGCGCAAGTAACCAATGTGTCTTTATGGCAAAGTGCAGTTAATGCTGTTAAGGCCCAGACTCTGGCAGCTCGTTCAGCTAATGCCCTGGCAAATTTCATAAGTCTTATAAGCAAACTTGCCAAAGACACGGATGGCCTGGAACTTGCTGAGCAAGTGGAACATGTAATCCATGACAGTGGCCTGCTTAATTTTTACGCCAAAGATAAATCAGAGCGTGGCCAGGCCAAGGTAGAGAACCTGAAAGAACTGCTGACGGCAGCCAAACAGTTTGTAAGTGATGATAATGAGGAAAGTATTTTAAATCAGTTTCTGGCTCAGGCTGCCCTGGATGCCGGTGATACCCAGGCCGCTAACTGGGAAGATTGTGTACAGCTCATGACCTTACATTCTGCCAAGGGGCTTGAGTTTTCAGTGGTTTTTATGTGCGGGATGGAAGAAGGTTTATTTCCCCATTCCATGTCGAGTGATGACCCGGCCAAACTGGAAGAAGAAAGAAGACTATGCTACGTAGGTATTACCCGGGCCCGAGAATATTTATATTTAACTCTGGCGGACAGCAGACGCCATTATGGTGAGGATAAATGGTGTCGCCCTTCACGTTTTTTAGATGAAATACCGCCTGAGCTTTTAAACGAATTAAGAGTAAGACAATCAGCCCCCGGCAGTTTTATTGGTAGTCAGGCAAGCTCATTTAACCGGGTGGCAAATAATTCAAATAAAAAAAAAGAATCACCGTATCAGCCGGGGCAAAGAGTAAAACACGCCAAGTTCGGCGAGGGCACAGTGCTGCTTATTGAGGGCACCGGTAAACATACAAGAGTACAGATAAATTTTGACCGCCTGGGAGCTAAATGGTTGGTAGCGGCCTATGCTAAGCTGGCAACTTTAGAAAGCTAGGGCTGTACTCAATTAACAAATGCCCTTGGTTGTCACTAAAAAAGCGTCAGGCGCTGCTAGCAATTTACTCATGTAGAACTTACTACACCGAGGGCGTTCATAATTCTGTGTCATCGTAAATTTGTTTCCCATTCGCATTCTCCACAGGGTCCACCGGCTTGACTGCAAGATAGAGATTTCCGTCGCCCGTGGACTTGTGGATAA